>Ga0209344_10001140_pt1 | contig 36843 bp, 27 predicted proteins | sample Cruoilmetagenom6_FD_187293 | JGI IMG/M metagenome (GOLD analysis project Ga0209344, IMG submission 187293) | Oil polluted marine microbial communities from Coal Oil Point, Santa Barbara, California, USA - Santa Barbara Oil Seep Sample 6 (SPAdes)... | ecosystem: Environmental > Aquatic > Marine...
AAAAGCGATAAACACTCCTCCTTAGCTCAGTTGGTTAGAGCATCTGACTGTTAATCAGAGGGTCCTTAGTTCGAGCCTAAGAGGAGGAGCAAGTTTAAAAAGCCACTAGAAATAGTGGCTTTTTTTTTGTTTAAAATTTACAGAGCTTTATTCTTTGCTCACATTTTTAAATTGATACTATCTAGCTATAATCGCTGTTTCAGGAGACTTATATAAATATTTTATATTCTAAATAGAGTTTTGGTTTATTTAATCCAGGTACAAAACACTATAAAAAAAAGGTACCCAAAAAGGTACCCAATAATTTTTAAAAGGTACCCATTTTAATTTCCGTGTTATATACCACTAGAAATCTAAATCAATGGGTATAAATCTTCAGCCTCTTTCTATAAGATATGTATTAATAAAATCCAAAAAAAACAAACTTGGTTTATGTCCTATATCCTGTAGATTAACTCTAAATGGAAGGCGAAAAGTCTTTTCAACAAGTATTATGGTGAAACCTAGTGAATGGAATTCAAAGCAACAGTTAATTACTAAATTAAATGACAGCTATGAAGTGTATAATCAGAAATTACAATTACTACGTTCTAAAGCCTTAACAGCACAATTAGAGCTTCAGGTTTCTTTAGGGAAGCAAGATAAGTACACTGTGGAGGACGTTTATCGTTTAATGAAAGGGGAGAAAAAGTCTGGAGACATAGGATTACTCGAATTTTATAAATCTTATCTTAATAAAATAGATAAATTGATTGATGTAGAAATCAAACAAGTTACATGGAATAAATTCAAGTACATATACAATGATATTTATGCTTTTATATGGAAGAAGTATCATAAAAGAGATATCGTAATTTCTAAGTTAGACATGAAGTTTATTAATGACCTTGAATACTATTATAAGGTCGATTCTAAATTAAAGCAAGTAACTATTAATAAAAAGATTCAACGGCTAAAAAAAGTGATAAGAGAAGCTGTTCATGAAGGGCATTTAAGCAAGCATCCCTTTTTACTACATAAGGCTAAAAAAGTGATAAGAGATGTCACTTTTCTTACCACAGAAGAATTAAGATTACTCGAAGCGTTTAATTTTTCTCAGCCAAGATTAATGAGGGCAAAGAATCTGTTTGTATTTTCATGTTATACAGGTTTAGCGTATAGAGAGGTCATGAATCTTGAATCTAAGCATATAAAAAAAGGTTTTGATGGTAATCTATGGATTACAATGAAGAGACAGAAAACATCAAAATTGATTACAGTTCCTTTGTTACCTCAAGCACTGCATATACTAGAATTATATAAATCTTCAGGTACTGGTATTCTACCTAAATTAAGTAATCAGAGGTATAATTCTTATTTGAAAGAAATTGCCGCAATTGTAGGAATTGATAAGAGGATGACAACACATATGGCACGTCGAACATTTGCAAGTACCGTTTTGCTGTATAACGATGTGCCAATGGAAATTGTTAGTGAGTTATTAGGTCATTCTAGTATGAAGATTACTCAAGATAGTTATGGGAAAGTCGTGCAACGGAAATTAAGTCAGGAGATTGAACGTTTAAAGAAATTAAAATAAGAAATGAATTATAACTCGAAATTTGAAAGCCAATTATATGCTTTTGTGAAGTATTTAAATGAAGAAAATCTGCGTGGACTTAACTAGCAATGAATTATATACGGTGTTGTAGCCAGTTTCTATTTTATTTCATTGAATTCCAATCCAAATTCCGATCCTTTTTTTTGGGCTTGAACTAATTTCGTATTTGGGTAATAATCCTTAATTATTTTGTTTAATGTTTTCTTGTCTCCATCTGATATTTTACAACCAAAAATTACTTCTTTAAGAGAGTTAGAATTAAATTGATAATTTCCACTTTTATTTTTTAAAACCCTGACCTCTCCTTCATATTCCCAATCTCTTGATTTAGTAAAGAACATTTGATTTACAAAATCATCTTTATCGCTTATGTAGTCATATTCAGGATAGTCTTTTGTGTAAATTACTTTTTTTGCAGGTGAGAAGAATTCAGTATCTTCTAAAATGTCAAATTTCAAACTTATTCCTTTATGTGAATTTGCATAATGTGCCCACATTAATAAATTTTCACAATTAGACATAAAACAGGCAACACCTTTTCTTTTTGTTACTCTTTTTGAAACCTTATTTATTAAATTTTCAAATTCTTCTCGTGTTATCTTATTTTTATCAATTCCCTTTAGTTCATTAGGACCAAATTGTTTGATTAAGTATTTGTCAAAATAGTTCTGAATTTGATCTTGACTTGAGTTCTGGATTTTCATATTAATATCGCAGTCAAAAGGGTCATTGAAATCATTTGGATTTGAAAACCACATTTCACCGTTAATTAGGCAGTCAAATAAAAATCTGTTTATAGTTCGCATTCTGTATACGTACCGTGGCAACTGGTTGTCAGTTACCATTTTTTTGATAAGTCTTTTATATCTGCTTTCCATTACAATTTATAAAGTTTCAGAATTATCAATTAAATAAGCTAGTAGTTTATTGAAAATAGTATCTACAATATGTATTTGAAATTCTGTTCTATTCTTACCTTCTCCATTTATTCTATCTTCTATTATTACATTTCCTTCAGAATTATTTTTTTTCATATATACTGAGAAATATGCATGTGGTTTATGATATTCATATTTCTCTGCATAACCAGTTGTGCCAATTCCTATTTCTGAGTCAAACATTATCGAAACACCTTTTGCCATTTGATTGGCAATACTTTGAGAAACACAATTAACTTTTTTAGCTTCTTGTTTATCAACTTTTAAAAATTTCACTTTTTCATTGATAGTATATGCTGTTATACCTCCTTTAAAACATTGAGAAATGCCAGATACTTCACCAAGATTAGATTGAAGTTTTCCACAAGTAAGACTTTCAGCTACTGATAACCAAATCTTATGATTAGTCAAAACATCTTTTATTTGACCAATAGTCACTAAATTTGAATTCGATTCTTTCATATTCGTATAATTGGTTACGTTGTTGTGTAAGATTAGTTGCGTGTTTTAAACATTGAATTTAGTAAATAAAAACGAGCCAAGAAAGTCCGTTTGGACTTTCGTAAGTAAGCAAAAACCAGTAATTAATTTTATACGGTGTTGTGTGTAATGCTTTACCTCTTGATTATTACTTCAAATTTCTCAGATGCTACAATTTGGTTATTTTTAATTATCTGACAAATTAATTTATGCTTTCCTTTATATGCTGTTCTTTCCCAATGAGAAAAAGAACTTGAATATAAATTTTCATTTAGAGTCTCGTGTCCTAAATCTGGTATAGCCTCTGCTTCATCTCCTTCGTTTTCAACTATCCACTTAACATTGAATGGTACAGATATACTTGTAGTCGCAGTAAATTTTAACCACATTTTCTTTGGGATTTTCATTGAACCATTTGGAACATTCGAATTTAAACGAAAACCGTTTTTACTAATATGTAAACTTACATCTAAAGTAATTTGACTTGCTGGAAGAAAAGTTTGTTCATTTAAAGCACTAAATGCTTTTGTTTCGATCTTCCAAAAGTCAGAATTGAAAATCCATTTCCAAGCATCGGAAGCTTTTTCTTCATCACATTCAAAGGTGGATAAAATTTCAAGTCTTTTTACAGCTTGTTTTAATTTTTCTGTAAGTCTGTTTACTTCATTTTTATATTTACTTTTTTCAGTTAATTCTGACGACCTATCAGTTGGATTATAAACTTGTTTATTATAAATAAGTCTATTATATATTGCGTTAATTGTTTTGACTAACGATACATCATCTCTATAATAATCTGATGCGTAACATTCAGAAGCTAAAATAGATATAACAAGACCCCCTGGTAGACTCCAGTTTTCTCTTGAACGAGTAAATTGTTTAATTAATCTCACAATCCTTCTAAATTGACCATCATCAACAGTAGCTCCCATTTTTTTATTAGGACTTTTGGTTACTACAAAATTGTTAAACCAATTTGTGATATCCTGAGGGTTTCTATTTGCCCAATCTGCACCTGCGTGCTCATAAATAGTATTACCAAAAAAATCTGATGATTGCCTATATACTGCGAAATCAACGTGATAACCTTCATTATACCATATTGTTACTGCATTTGTTCTAGCTTCAGGTTGTTTTGAGAAATTTCCTGTTTTTTCTCTCAATGCTTTTTCGACAAATTTTCTTGAATTTAAAGCACTTGATGGCAATTGGTCTTTAGGGAATATAATAGCAACGTCTATATCATAATCATTATCATCGTGTCGATTTGCAGTATGCATAGCGATACTACCTTGTTCTAATACTGAAGGATGTGGATACGATTTGTTTTCTTTCGAGTTTATTGAGTCAATGCCCGAATTTAACCTATCAATATTCAGCTTTTTATACTTTCTCAGTTTGTTTCTATCCGCTTCCTTAAGTCTAACTATCTCATTATAGTAACTACTTAATTTACTGTTAAGGTCATACATCAATTTTGAATTAAAAATTTAGAAGAGTCATCTTCGTTTAAGTTTATTGCCCATTTGTATTTTGGGCTAGCATTATTCATAAAGTTATAGACTATAAATTTGGGGTCAGTTCTTTTACTAATTTTGCGTGCTAAATTGATAGCCAAAGAAACAGGTCCTGAATAAAATAGATGAATGTGTGTGACATTTGGATAGTCACTAATTATTTTGTCGATTGATTTTCTGAAAATTATCGAAATATCAGTTATTTCGTCAATGTTTTTAATGGAATCTAATTTTATAGGATTTAAAGATATCGATATACAATTTTTAAAATCGGGAATTACATTTTTAATTAACTCGTTAAGTATTGGATAACTTATTTCAATTTTAATAACAGCATCTTTTGTTTGCGTATCAGCAGACACTAAATTTTGATTAATTACTAATACATTTTTTCCCTTTTCTAAATAGTCCCATTGAAAAGTATTGCGATTATATTCAAAAAAGGTTATTTCAAATTTGTCAGCTAATTGACAACCTATTTCAAAAAGAAGGGGAATATGAGCTAATCCAAAATAAGCTATTTCTGTATTAGAATTTGTTTTAGTTAAGGTTCTTAATTCAGAGAGAAGGTTTTGTTGTTCAAATATAGCATAATCAGGAAAGGTTAGTTCTCCTAATTTGTATGTTTTGGTTTGGTCAATTACGACTGTTTGAATTTCATAGTCCTTATAATAACCATTTCTAATTTTTGTGAAAGTTGGGTTTAAAAAGTCATCTATTGACTTGTGTAAAATTGCGATTAGTAATTTTGGTTTTTCTTTATTCTTTCTGTCAAACCATATGTTTAAAAAGTAAATAATTAGACCTATTGAAAAAAGTATAAAACCAATTATAGTTGTTGACCATTCAATTACGGTAATACCTAAATCTGTTCCATATTGTCTTTGTAATTCTTCTTTTACAAGGTTTAGAGCGATAGCAATCCACCAAGATATTCCCGTAAGACCAGCTGTAACTAATGCTAATCCTGTTCGAATAAAAGCTTTAACAATCCATCTGTCGATTTGGGGTTTGTATATAGAAATTACTTTAAGTATAAATTGTTCTATTTTATTCAATATATATGTTGTTTTTCGGCATTATACACAACAATGAGATATAGGTATTATATATATTCAATTTATAAGTGTTTAGGTAAATATTATTCTCAAAATTAAGCAATTAGCATAACTTTTTAATACGTAGTTCTACGTATATCTTCTGTGAAAATAAGCTTATTGGAATGAAAAGAATTGAGGTTTTCCGTAATCGGTAATATGATAACTATTATCTTCTGAAGTAAAATAACTATTATTCGAACCGTTGATTTTGATAACACCTGTATTCGAATTGATACTTTTTGTTGTCAAAATTTACTAAATGAATAGTTAATTTCGATAGTATATTATAATGTTGAATAACAACTTCAACAAGTTGAGAGAGTGTTACTATAAAAATTAAAGAATATTTATCCTCAATATCCTCTGAATATCCAAGCTATCTTTTTGAGGTATCAAAAAATTCTCTAACTCATTCTCAGAACTAATTTGTTCGGTATGATCAATAAATCCATAACCTAAATAAGTGCCATTTTTAATAAGCACAAAAGCAGCTTCGTCTTTAGTTCTACCTTTTTCCTTTATGATTTTGGATTGCGTATTGTTTTTAATTTTGTCAATGGCATTAAGAACACGTTTGTTATATATAGTAGATGATTCTAAATCATCACAGACGCCTTTACATGTTTTTATTTTATAATGAGAACATTGACTAATACCTTCTTGCAAATGACAATACTTAGGACATAAATCATATCGCAAACATATCGTTTCTAAGAATGATCTACACTCTCTAAGACTTTGAAGAATTTTAATTGGATTTGGACATGATTTTAAACTGTTAAACGCTAAATGAATGATGCCGTTTCTGTCTTCATAACTAAATATGCCGTAATTCTTTGGTGTACGTTTTGCTTGTTGGTTGAATTTAGGAAAATGATGCTTAATTGCTGCATCCTCCATAAGTAAAGCGATGAGTTCACTACCTGATAATTCATAGTCAATATCTCTTGTTTCGCGACACATATCAAGGGATTTCTTCGTTTTGGAATAAAAGTGACTTAGTACTCTTTTCTTTAAGTCTTTAGCTTTGCCTATATAAATGATTTTACCTTTTTTATCTTTAAAATAATAAATGCCAGCTTCATTAGGAATAGAATTAAAGACAGACGAAGGTAAATGTGAAGGCAATGTTGATTCTTTAGATGATTTCTTTAGAAAATCGCTGAATACCGTTTCTGAGCCTTCTTGGTTTAGTAGCATTTCAAATAATACAACAGTAGCTTCAGCATCACCTTTTGCTCTGTGCCTATCTTTAATATTTATCCCTAAATCATTACAAAGTTTTCCTAAACTATATGATTTGTAACCAGGAATTAGTTTCCTTGATAATCGTATAGTGCATAGTTTTTTACGATTGAAATCAATGTCTAAAACTTTAAATTCATTTCTAATAACGTTATAATCAAAGTTGACATTGTGTGCTACAAATACGGTGTCTTGTGTAATTGCTAAAATATCTTCAGCTATCTCTTTAAAGCTTGGTGCATTAGCAACCATCAAATTATCAATACCTGTTAAAGCTGTAATGTAATCTGGAATGAGTATTTCTGGGTTCACTAAGCTTGTAAACTCATCTATAATTTGTTTTCCATCATATTTAAAAATGGATATTTCAGTAATTCTATTACTGTGACCTGTGGTCTCAACATCGATAATGGTGTACATCATCTTATATGCTTTTCTAAAGCTTTAAGCTCTACACCTAAATCATTAAACATTCTTAAAATACTACTGATCTTTAATTCCTCTTCGCTGTATTCTTGGGTATTAATACTACATGTAAACTCCCAAATTTCTAAAACCTCATTAATTGGTACACTATAGCCATTGTAAATCTTATTGTCGGAAACCAATAATAAAGAATCATTAAGTTCAATATTATTTATAACACGCTTATACACCATTCCATCATTCAAGGTAACAAGTACATAAGTTTTGCCTGTTTTGATTTCCTGCCTATCTTCAATGAAACGACCGATAACAAAAGAGCCATCTTTCATTGGCAACATGGAATCGCCTTTAATTGGAAATGCTCGATGTTTTCCAGTAGGTAAAAAGGGGAGTTTTATTTTTTGAAGTTGTTCAATGTATTCTGGATCATCATATCCTGATAAATATCCAGCAGAAGCTTTTATTGGCACAACTTCTATTAAATTATCATTATCGCTATCAACTGTAATAGGAAACAATACACGTTGATTTCCTATTTCAATAAATGATGAATCTTTAGATTTCGTTAAATCATTTCTTAGTAAGATATCAATAGGAACTTTAAAATAATCTGAAAAGCTAATCAGAAACTCTATGGTAGGAGCAGATCGACCTTCTTCATAAGAACTAATACGTGAACGAGTTACCTTTAATTCTTCTGCTAGTAGTTCCTGAGAAAGTTTTTTTAACCCTCTCAGATGATGTATATTTTTTGATATATAATTCATATTGCTACAAATATAAGCAATACTTGCTACAAATTGTAGCTAACTTTGTGGTGTGGAAAAAAATATTTTACATCTTGATTTAGATACCTTTTTCGTCTCTTGTGAACGACTGATAGATAGTCGTTTACAAAACAGACCGTTGTTGGTTGGTGGTATAGGTGATCGTGGTGTTGTAGCGGCATGTAGCTATGAAACTCGACCATTTGGCATTCATTCTGGCATGTCAATGAAAGTCGCAAGACGTTTATGTCCTGAAGCTGTAGTGATACGTGGTAATTCTTCAATTTATACTAAATATTCACATTTAGTCACTGAAATTGTAAAAGAGAAAGTACCCATTTTTGAAAAGGCGAGTGTTGATGAGTTTTATGCTGATTTATCAGGAATGGATAAATTTCATGGTTGTTATAAATACGCTTCAGAACTCAGACAAAAAATCATTAAAGATTCAGGGCTTCCGATTTCTTTTGGTTTGTCTGCAAATAAAATTGTTTCTAAAGTTGCAACTGGAGAAGCAAAACCTAATAACCAACTTAAAATAGATTCAGGATTTGAAAAAGATTTTTTAGCACCATTATCTATTCGAAAAATACCTTCAGTCGGAGAGAAAACTTATCAGGTGTTACGTAATTTGGGAGTTGATAAAGTAAGGGTTGTCCAGCAAATGCCATTAGAAATGATGGTGAGTGCTTTAGGTGCAAATGGTAGAACGATATGGAAACGAGCCAATGGAATTGATAATCCGCCTTTAGTACCTTTTTATGAGCGTAAGTCTATTTCAACAGAACGTACGTTTAATAAAGATACTATTGATATGAAGATGTTAAGGACGACCATTTTTGCAATGGCTGAGAACTTAGCATTTCAATTAAGAAGAGGAGATAAATTAGCCAGTACCATAAGTGTGAAAATTCGATACTCTGATTTCAATACGTATAGCAAACAAGTCAAAATCCCTTATTCAAGTGCAGATCATATTATCACCCCAAAGGTTTTAGAGCTATTTGAAAAGCTTTATCAACGTCGATTATTAATTCGTTTAGTTGGTGTTAAAATTAGTGACATAGTGAGTGGTAATTACCAGATTAACTTGTTTGATGATACGGAAGAAATGTTAAGTCTTTACAATGCTATGGATACAATCAGAGATCGATATGGTGAATTGAGTATCATGCGAGCATCTTCAATGGGAGCAAAAACTATCGGACGATTTCAAAATCCATTCAATGGAGAACCACCAATATTATTAGCACATAGAAAACAGTAATGTATCTCAATTGTCATACATATTATTCACTTAGATATGGCACATTTTCTGAAGTTGACTTGTTAGAGTTGGCTAAAGAAAATGATATTAATTCATTGGCTATAACTGATATCAATAATACTTCGGCATGTCTTAATTTTATAAGAAAAGCTAAAGAGTTTAAGATAAAGCCTATTGTAGGTATTGATTTTAGAAATGGTTCTAAGCAATTGTATGTTGGACTAGCGAATAATAATGAAGGTTTTAAAGAGCTTAATACATTTCTATCACATCATTCTGAACAGAAAATAGCTTTACCTGAATTAGCTCCTACACTTGGTAATTGTTATGTTATCTATCCTTTTGAGCAAGTATTACAATTAGAAAAAAACACGTTTTCTGAAAATGAATTCATAGGTATTTCAATTGAAGAATTGAGAAAGTTGAGATTTTCTAAACTGAAAAAATATACTGACAAATTAGTTGTTCAACAGCAAGTGACAATTAGAACTAAAAAGGATTTTAATGCACATCGTTTATTAAGAGCTATAGATAAAAACACCTTATTGAGTAAGCTTGAAAAGTCTGAGGAATGTAGGTTAACCGACAAGATGTATTCTCTAAAAGAGATTAGTGAAGCATTTAAAGACTTTCCACACATAATTGAAAACACCAAGAAAATAATAGAGAGTTGTCACATCGATTTTGGATTTGGAAATGATCGTAAATCACAAAATCTAAAGCTCTACACTGATTCATTTGTAAACGATTATAAGCTTTTAGAAAAGCTATGTAATGACAATATACATAAACGTTATTCAGCACCTGATAGTAAAGTGTTACACCGATTAGAGACAGAGCTTAAAACGATTAAAGAGTTAGACTTTGTATCATTCTTTCTTATCAATTATGATATTGTATCCTATGCAAAAAGCAAAGGTTACTTTCATGTTGGTCGTGGGAGTGGAGCAAATAGTATTGTTGCTTATATTATAGGTATTACAGATGTTGATCCGATTGAGTTGGACTTATATTTTGAACGTTTTATAAATCCATTTAGAGCTTCTCCTCCTGATTTTGATATTGATTTCTCATGGAAGGATAGAGATGATGTTACATCTTATATTTTTAAACGGTTTCCTTATACAGCCTTGTTAGCAACATACAACACTTTCAAGTACAGAGCTGTAGTAAGAGAATTAGGTAAGGTTTTTGGATTGCCTAAGGAGGAAATAGATAAACTAAGTAAAGGCAATTTTACTGTTTCTAATTTAGATGACATTTCAAAATTAGTATTGCGATATGGAAAGCTAATAGAAGGATTTCCAAATCATTTAAGTGTTCACTCTGCTGGCATATTAATATTAGATAAGCCTGTTCATTATTATTCAGCAACAGATTTGCCACCTAAAGGGTTTTCAACAGTACAATTTGACATGATAATAGCTGAAGATCTTGGTGTGTTTAAGTTTGATATTTTAGGACAACGAGGTTTAGCTAAAATTAAAGATGCTTTACAGATTATAGCAGAAAACAGACCAGACGAACCACCAATTGACATTACAAATGTTGAAGCCTTTAAAAAGGATAAGAAGATTAATAACCTTTTAAAAACTGGAGGTGCAATTGGAGCGTATTATGTTGAATCACCAGCAATGCGAGGTTTGATGCAACAGTTACAAACACAAGATTATATTGGTTTAGTTGCTGCAAGTTCTATCATAAGACCAGGAGTTTCAGGTTCAGGAATGAAAGATGAATTTATAAAACGTCATCGTTTTCCTGAAAATAGAAAAAATGCACATCCTATTTTGTTGAAAATTATGCCTGAGACTTATGGCGTTATGGTATATCAAGAAGATGTTTTAAAAGTTGCTAATCAATTTGCAGATTTAACGCTTGGTGAAGCTGATGTTTTACGACGAGGAATGAGTGGTAAATTTCGTTCAAGAAAAGAGTTTGTTGCAGTTGAACAGAAATTTATTTCTAACTGTAGAGCTAAAGGTTATAATGATGATTTAATATTTGAAGTTTGGAATCAGATAAAAAGCTTTGCAGGATATGCTTTTGCTAAAGGACATTCAGCTTCTTATGCTGTGGAGAGTTATCAAAGTTTATTTTTAAAGTGTTATTACCCTTTAGAGTTTATGACTGCTGTACTGAATAATGGTGGTGGATTTTATAGCGCAGAACATTATTTACATGAAGCAAAAAAACAAGGTGCAGATATTTGTTTGCCTTGTATAAATAATAGTGATCATCCAAATCGTTTAATTGGAAAATCTCTTTATTTAGGTTTTGGCTATCTGAAAAATTTAGAAACTTATACCGTTCAAAGGCTACTTACAGAACGTCAACTACGTGGCAACTATAAATCCTTAGATGACTTTATTGATAGAGTCACAATTAGTATTGAACAGCTGACAATACTAATTAGAGTAGATGCTTTTCGATTTACAAAACAGACTAAAACGGAATTACAGTGGCAAGCTATTTTTAAACTGAATGTGAATGGCGTAAAGAGTAATCAATCAAAGCTTTTTAAAATACAGCATAAAGAATTTAAGTTGCCGAAGCTAGATAATAACTGGATTGAAAATGCCTATGATGAAATGGAATTATTAGGGTTTCCTTTATGTGATTACTTTCATTTGGTAAATGTTGAAATGAAAAATGGAGTTTTAGCAAGTCAGATGAAAGACTTCATTCATAAAGAGATTTTGATTTATGGAAGTTTGGTTACAACACGTTTTAATAAAACCTCACAAGGAAAATTAATGCGACTTAGTACGTTTATAGATAGTCATGGTGATTATTTTGATGCAGTTCATTTTACTAATGTTGTAGATAAATACCCTATTAATGGTTTAGGTGTGTATGCGTGTTATGGTAGAATTACAGACAGATATGGTTTTTATAGTATGAGTGTCGTTTGGAGTAAGAAGCTTCCGATTATTCCAGATCCGAGAAATAATTAGTTCATTTTTACTATTTTTAGTAAAAGTAATATTATGTGTTTTCACACCAGTACAACGAACAAGGTTAAACGATTAGAGAAGCATTTTGATGTAACCCTCAGTGATCCTAAATTGGAACCTTATTTTGATAAACCTACATATCATCATAATGGATTTTCTCATCCAAATATGTTAGTCATACCTCAAGAAAAACATAAGTTTTTAGCACCAGCAGTTTGGGGTATTGTACCGTCTAGTAAAACAGCTGATGAAATAAAACCCTATTTTAAAGAATCGGTTCGTTATGGTGGAGGTTTAAATGCAAGGTCTGAAAAAGTATTTGATCATTTCGTTTATAAAAACTCTATTATGGAAAGAAGGTGTATTATTCCAGTAAGTGGCTTTTTTGAACCTCACGATTACAAAAAAAAGAAATACCCTTTCTATTTTAAGAATGCTGATGATTCGCCCATAGCTCTGGCTGGATTATATACTGTAATCGATACTTACATAACATTTACAATACTTACTAAAAACGCATCGCCATTATTTGAGAAAATACATAATTTAAAAAAACGACAACCCGCAATAATGTCGTTAGAAGATTCTAAAAACTGGCTAGATAATACTTTGGAAACACATCAAATTAATGAGCTATTAACCATAGAATATCCTGAATCTAATCTTGAAACGTATCCAGTGAGCAAGAATTTATTTAGTACTAAGGTTGATAGTAATGTTGAAGGTATTATTGAACATGTTAGGTATAATGAGTTGCCAAAGGTGGTATAAATTAGTTTTACGATGTGATTAATTATACAAGGTGAACAAGGAGTTTTTTATAATTGTCTCATGAATTCTCTATGATGATGGTCAATAGGTGTTTTTATAACTTTAGCCAATCCATCAAGTTCATTTCTAATTTCAAAATTATTTTTCGTATAAAAATCAATCTCAAATTTCAAGTTTTCTAAGTAAATATTTTTGAAATCATTATCTCCATCATTTTCTAATCCGTGAATAGTATATTCATCTTTATATATAATAACACTTTCAATTTTATCATCGATTTTAACTTTATTATTTTGATATTCGATAGTGTCATCAGATACAAAAGAAATACTTATGCCTATTCCTAATTCAATATTAGGTAATCCTAGTTTTGTTGTTTTTTTATTTGAATTAATAAAACTTCTAAAATCTTTTACTGTTTGATTATGTGAATGATACTCTTTACCAATCCCTTGTAAAAAAACATCAATGTAACTTTGATAAGAACTAAAGCATTTTTCTCTTGCAATTATTAAATTATCATTTCTAAACTCTTTATAAATTTTAACTGTTTCTTTATTCTTTCCTTTTTCTCTATAAAGTTCACCTCTAATTATATATAGCATTTTATTGTTTTTTTACAATTGTTTATTCTGTTTCTGTAAATGAAAAGTTTAAACTATATTTAACAAGTTTCAAGTTCTGCAATGGTTTAGTAGCATAATACAGTCTATTTTCAAAATCTGAAGCAACTATTATTCCTCTTATTTTATTGTTATTATATTCTTCTGATAAAGCGCCAATATAACCCAAAATTTGACCGATTACGCTATCTTTACCTTTACCTGCTTTTAACTCCATAACTACAATATTATCATCTTTATCTTTCGCTAATAAATCAATATAACCTGCTGGTGTTTTGTATTCTATTCCGTTATCTAATAATTCAAGATCTTCTTCTATTTCGTTTAAGTTAGATGATAAATAACTTTGTAAGTCTTTCTCTAGTGAAAGGCTAAATTCAGTGTCTGTTGTATTGTCTAATTCAGAAGATTTTAGGGTTTTTTCATTTCCAATTGTGATTAACCCTCTTTTTATTTGAGATTTATACCATGAATAATGGGTGTCTTTCCATTTACTATTAGGAAAGTGTTCTTTAACTAAATTGTTTAAATAATTTTTTTTAGGAAACTCTCCATTCAATTTTTTTGTTTCAGAGATTACTAATTCTTTAATGCTTTTATACATGGTTTGTTTATTGGTTTTAAATTAATATTTCATTATCTATATAATCCTATTAATTTGAAAAACTAAGATAAACAGTCAGGTGTTGAAAAAACTTTTCAATGAGTAGTTGAAGATTTGGTTTCAATAGTAAATTGAAATCTTGGTTTTAATTGCTTGTAACTTGTTGTGTATGGTTAGTTGCGTTGGTAAGAACTAAGTTAGCAAAAGAAAACGAACCAGAGGGAAATCCACTAGGATTTTCCGAGTGCACACAGACCAAGCAATTAATTATTCACGTTGTTAGCAATAGTTATTTTTCCAATACCAATAATTTGTTCCCTTTCAATTTTATTTTTATTGGAATCTCTAATGTTGGACAACAATTCCCATCTCCTTCTTGCCAGTCAAATTTCGTAACATTTATAAGTCCATTTTTAATTCCAATTACACTCATACGATAATCAGGTTCAAATCCTGCAACTACTTTTGGTTGACCATTTTTATTAATATAAACTGCAAATTCTTCATAAGTTAAAGATGCTCCACCATATACAAATGAGAAGGCTAAAACGGCATCGTCTTTACCGTCATTATTGAGGTCTCCTAGATGAATCTCTGAATGAGAAATTTCAGAGCCTTTACCTTTAGATTTTAAAATTGTTGGAATGTATGAAGTAAATTTTTCTTCGACCAATCTTGCAAAAGTTATATCTGAATTTATATTAGCTGAATTGATGTTGTTAACTATATCATATTTTTTATTACTATAACTTTCATCGTTATAATAATCGTTTTCTACATTATTATCAAATTCTATTGAGCGCATAGTTTTTAGAGTTTCTGATAACAGAGATTTTGACTTATTATCGCTTGTACAAATTTTACAAATTTTATAATTATACCTTTTTGCTTGTTGTATAGTAGTTTTTGAAATTTTCGAATCACAATTGCCAAGTCCTTCGCACCTTAAGTTTGTATGAAATGCATAAGCATCATTACTTATACAAACGAGCACTTGTTTCAGAACTTCAAAATTACGATCAAAAACATCATCTAAATCTGAAGGATATTTTACAGAAACAATCAAATCATTAAAATCGAAAAGTATACTATTTCCAATTGAAGTTAGATAACTATATGTTACAGCTTGTTCATAGTCTGTACAAGATTTAAAAACAAATTCTGCATTATTTTGAATTTGATTGATTAGAGTTAAATATTCGCTTTCTGACTTGAATTCAAAATGAACAACTTTTCCAATAGAACTATGAAACTTTATATATTTATTATCCGTTTTACCTTGAAAGTATGGTAAGTTGTGTGGCATGTTGCTGAAAAAATCACCACTATTTTCTAAACTTAATTTAAGTCTTTCTGAAGAAATATTTAAATCATTATAAGTTATTTCTTGACTGTTAAGATTTAAACTTAAAAAACATGTGATAATAATGATATATGTTTTCTTCATAATTATTGCTAGCGGTTTTGTGTATGGTTAGTTGCGTGGTTAAACAACTAATTTAGCAAATAAAACATAGATAGAATATTCCGCAAGAATGTTCGTAAGCAAGCAAGACCTAGCAATTAAATATACACGGTGTTAGCACCAGTTTTTTTTCGTTATAATGATTCTATAAAACTTTTCACATTATCCCAAGCCCAAGATTCAGTTAATGTTCCGTATAATTCAATCGGTTTATTCGAAATAGTTGCACCATCTATATAAATTCCACGAACTTTTATTCCTTCTTCTTTTGCACATTTTACTTCCCAAAGTGCCCCATCTGCGTTTTTTAAATTTTTAGAAACCAAAACAATCATTCCGTGACAACCTTTTATTTTTGTTCTGCATTTCGTTTTCCATTGTTCGCTCCAAGGTTCTTTCACAGACATATCTACAAATTCATAAGGTACTTTTGCGTTTTTAGCCATACCTATAAATAATAGTTTGGTAGTTTTATCTTCTATCGCAAAAGCAACAAATACTCTTTTTTTATACATATAATGAAGTTTTTAGCATCCACATTTTGGTAAATGTGGAAAAATTAAATAGCCAAGATATATTAGTTCTAATACTCCTAATATTATTATAAATATTCTGAAATATTTGACGATATCTTTTTCGGTTTCTGAATTTGGTTTGTACTTTATTTCTTTAAGTATTTCCCATTCATCCTCGAACATGTTTGTTCTTAACTGTTTTTCTATTTTATCAATAACTATAAATTTCCCACGATTTAATAGAGCGTAAGAATTGATTAATTTTTCCCAAGAATCTGAAATTAAAAGTGCTAAAGCTGTTAAAACTAACATACCTATTACTACGGGTATTGTAAATCCAAATGTTTTTCCAAGAACAAAACCGATTGAAATTATTGTAGAACTTACCGTTAAAAAAAGGTTGTTTACTTTCAAGCGACTATCAGTTACTTTTTCAGTTGAGCTTACCATAATTTTGTATTGTTCAAACTTTAGCTTTCTGTCATCTTCAAAAGATTTTTTCAAAAATGCAAAACAGTTTTGAACATTTTCAAATACTTGAAAACCGTTACAAAACAAAATTGATTCTTGTGTGGCAGAAGGTAATTTATAACCGATTATTCTTTTGTTCAAGTCTTTAGCTTTTGCATACTCCCAGATTATTTGCTCGCTTTCAAAAGTGTCTTTCCCTACTACAAAAAGAACAAAATCAGATTCGTTCATTTTTTTCTCAACGGATATCTTCCAATTTTCTGAATGTTCAATTTCTTGTTGAACAGCAATAAAGTTTTTTGATTCCGCAAACAGTTCGTCAATAACACTTTGTGTTACTGTCAAATCGGTACTTCTATTACATACAAATAATTTCATTTAAACTGAATCTATAATATTTTCTAAATTATCCCAAGACCAAGTTATGATTTTTGAACCCTTTAACTCTCTTGGTATTGCACCTTTTTTATTTTTTTGAATATGCATTCCGTAAATTGGAACGCCTTCTTCTTTTGCACATTTTATTTCCCATCTAGTTCCGCTCGAATGCCAAGTATTTTTACTTAAAAGAACAATTACAGCATCGCACGAGACAATTCTTTTACGACATTCATTTTTCCATTTTTCTTCAGCCCAAGGTTTCTTGACTGACATATCTATAAAACTAAATGGCGAACGTTCTTCTTTAGATTGATTGACCAAATGATTTCTATATCTCTCGTCTTTCATCGAGAAACTTATAAATATTCTTTTTTCTTCCGTATTATTATCGAAAATTGATTTTGCAATCAATGCAACAATTCCGGCTCCAATTATTATTGGTAACATAATTTTTAATTTTATTTAACTCAATTTGTTGGTGTTCCCAAAATGAATGCTAATTAGTTATATAAACTTCAACACACCCTTTATCCCTTTTTACAGTCGAGATATCGTATGTTTTATTTCGGTATTAAAATTTTTATAAAACTATAAAATTGATTTGACATCTATATGGTTGATGTTAAGTATTTTACAAAAACTAGTTTAAAGTATAAAGTTGGCTATTATTATTAGAATTGGGTTATGGTTTTCCGTAATGCAAAGTTTTTGTGTGGTTTGCTTTGCATAGCAGCTATTTTTCTTTGTCTTTACTTGAAAAAAAATTCCCAAAAAAAAATTTAGTAGGCAATACGAATTCTCTCACCTGCCATTAAATCACTCCCCCACCTAAAGTTGGGGAAGAGATCCCCGTGACCATGTATAACTAAAATTAAATAATTATGTCACGAAAAATTGCTTTAGATCAGTACGATTATGGAATTCTTGAAATCCTTCAGAAGGATGCTACAATCTCCAACAAAGAACTTGCTAAACAGATTGGTTTAAGCCCTCCAGCCACTTTGGTAAGGGTAAATCACTTAAAAGAGAAAAAATACCTGCAGGAGGCTACTTATAACATCAACTGGTCCAAATTGGGCTTTGATAGCCATATTCATATATACTGCGTGATTAAAAGGGAGAATCGAGATGAGTTTTTAAAACTTATTGATTCATTTCCTCGTGTACTCGCAAGTTATGAATTTCGTAAATCGGATGAATTTAGTGTCGACTATTGTCATTATAGGTTTATATTATTCGGTGTTTTTAAGAATCAACATGAATGGCATAAATTTTGGCAAGAGAACATTTTAGAAACGGGATTAATAGAAGAGTTTCATGCAATAAGAGTACATGAAGTGAGAAAATCTAAACATCCCGTTTGTTTATTCGGTTAATAATGGGAAAAGGGGCAGCTTAGGCTGCCTTTTTTTTGTTAAATAATTTATGACTATAAATTGTTAGTGTATTAGATTTTTTTTTCTAGTACCTGGAGTAAAATGTTTTTTCACTTAAAACGTATGATTAACCAATTGTTTTCATTAATTTATTCGTGTTTTAGGTAGCTTTACCCCAGGTACTAGAAAAAAAATCAACCTTTAATTATTGAAAAATTATTGGGGATTAGCTTCTTTGTAAGATGATTTGAGTATATTCTTAGGCATTTTGGTATTTTGTTTAGCTAATATCTCTATATTATTTTTATAAAAGTTGGAGCGATTACCATTGAAAATAAAATGTGGATTTACCCAATAAATCCTTGCTCTTCCCTTTGTTTTCATTATGATTTTGTTCTTAACTAGTTCGCTTCGTGCTCTATTAAAACTATCTTTTTTCATTTTGGTTATCAATTCAATTTTTTCAGGTAATAATTCTATTGTGTCAGTTTTTCTTTGAATATGCATGAGAATATATAAAAGTAATTTAAGACCAGAGTTTGATAAACTAAATATAGTTTTCTGGTTTTCTTTTGAACGATAAAGTTTAGAGCAGTATTCCCGATCGACTTTATAAGTTTCAGAGTAGGAGTGTATTTCAGAATTATCTTTTGATTTTAAGCGACTTTTTTTTAATAATTCTATAACGTAGATTTTTTTGTCAACAACGAAAGGGTTAATTTCTTTTTGTTTTTTCACTTTTTATTTATTTGAGGTTAAAAATTGTAAAAAGAAGCAAAAAAGAGATTTTTTAGTGTATTTAAATGTTAAATATTGTAAAATACAACTATTTAAATAATTGTAAATTAGTAATTTATATAAAATAGTTTAAGTACTATATAAATATAGATAATAACACATAAGTAATTACATTTTTAAAGACACAACGATATAGTTCACAGTTCTTCGCAAGACTTACTAGTAAGAAGCTATACATGAATTCCTGATTATGATGTGTGACAGTAAGTAGTGTGTATGAGACTTTAAAGTATGTGTAATACCTTCAACATAGCCGTTGTCTTCTGCAAATTTTTGAATTTCTGATCGATAAAAGGAATCATTTAAGGTCATACCATTTCTACATTTTTTAAATATGCCTTTTAATGCCGTTAACTCTATGAAAATAAAATACGATGACATTATAACTCTTTTAATAAAGCTTCAATTTAGCGCACTGTTTCATTAGTTTTAGCAACAAATGATGGATGAAAAAGAAGCTTTTAATTTTACTTCTATAGTGTAAAAATAAAAATATTTTTACAATTTGATTTTGTCTTAAATAAAAAATTTAGGAATTACGTTGTTTAATTCAAATGCTGTCTGAGTGCTATTTGTCTAACGAGTGTTTGTGTTAAAGTAATAAGTGAAACTTATTTTGTTTACCTTATTCTCGGTACCCGAGAAAATAAATTTTTAAAGTTTCTGGAGAATACTGTTGTAGTAAACTAAGAATTTTCGAGCGAATTTATGAGTATAATAATTTTAATCTATTAAATTTGAGGAGTATGTGTCTTATTGTTCGCTTAATTTAATATTAGGTGTTGACCACTAATAATCAACGATGAAAAAATATTCCGCTAACTACTCGTACACTAACCATAATTTTGTTATTCAGAATTTAACCAGCTCGAGAAAAGAGTCAGAATTTCTATCAGCAATTTTAATATTAAAAAACTTAATTCAAAGAGGTAAGCCAACCTTAATGAGTCAATATTTACAAAGTGTTTATGGTTCAGTTCATAAAGATGTACAGTTATTTAAAAAACCTTTTGTATTAATAAATCAATCCGAACTAAAATGGAAAAATACTATTAAAGGTGATGATGAAAACAACTACTATCCTGCTAGAATATTTTTAGAGGAAAGAATTCAAGAGGATTTGTCAGAGTACTGCTTTATTAAACAACTTATAATTCCCGAAATTGAAATAAATCAAATTACTCAGCGAAATGATGAAATATTTAGACATCAATGCGTAGATTTTTTTTTACCACAAGCTAATTTAGTCATAGAAATTGATGGACAACAGCATAAAGAGGAGGTAGGAGGGGTTATTGATTCAATAAGAGATGACCACTTAACCTTATCAAAGGTTTTAACGGTTAGAATTGATACAAAGGATTTTGAAGCGAGAAATAAAATCTACTATGAAAAATTAGAACAAATAAAAAATCAGCTTGACAAAAATTCACAAATTCTAAATCGTTACAAAACTAATTTTAATCTAAGTTTTACTGAGATTCCGAAGGAAATAAAGAAAACTAAATTACTACCTACAGCTATTATCCGTTTTCAGGTTTTAGTTTTGGAATTACTTGAAACGGGCTTAATGAGTCTTGCTGATGATAAATGGATATTTGAAGTAAAAAACCACGACGTAAGCGGGTATGAAAACCACGCCATAGAAGATATATTTGAATGGTTTCATTTTTTATTAAAATTGCAAAAAATTCCATTTAATGAACCTCAAATTGAAATTAGCAATGTTCAAAGTTTCAGTAACCTAAATTGTATAAAAATAGACTTTAGTCTTTTACAACGTTGGACCGATGAAAACACGCTCAATGAAGATGTTATTTATGTCAGAACGGACTATTTAGATTTTTATCATAATCGAAACAAAAACAAATTAGAAAGGATTAATTATTTTAAACTTAGCACATCTACAAAGTTCAAATACAAACTTATTTTTAATGATGAATCTGATGATTTGGAAAACTTAGAGTTTTTCCTTAAAAATATATTTGGATATGACAGATTCAATAATGGGCAAATTTCTATAATTCAAAATGTTTTAGAAAACAATACAACTATAGGTTTGTTGCCAACAGGTGGAGGGAAATCGTTGACTTATCAACTAGCTTGTCTTTTGCAACCCTGTATAAGTTTTGTGGTCTGCCCAATAAAATCTTTAATGTATGACCAAATCAAAGATCTTGATCAAGCGTATATCCAAAATATAGAATCAATTAATAGTGATGTTGTTGGATCGGCAAGAACCGAAATATTAGATAATTATAGTAACGGAAAATATTTTTTTGTTTTTATTTCTCCCGAGAGGTTTCAGACACAGGATTTTAGAGAGAGGCTAATGGCAATAAATTCACAATTAGACTTTTCTTATGCTGTAATTGATGAAGTACATTGTATATCTGAATGGGGACACGACTTCAGAACTTCATATTTGAATCTTTCAAACACCATAAAAAAATACTGTCCTTCAATAAACTTTTTAGGGCTAACTGCTACAGCATCAGTTAATGTTTTAAAAGACATTCAGTTAGAATTTAATACAGACCAAAAAAATGTAAAAACGTTAACAGATTATACGCGACCAGAACTAGAGTTTATTGTAATAAATGACAAAGGCAACAAATATCAAGAGGTTAAAAACATCATAGAGAATCATAGCCTAAAAGATAAAATTTTTGATTTAGATTCTGATATACCAAAATGTGGATTAATTTTTACACCTCACAAACAAGGTAGTTACGGTTGTTCTAATTTATCCAAAAGCTTAGTTATAGATTTTAAAACAAAGATTAAATATTACTCTGGTTCAAAACCAAAGGCTTTTATTGGAAATGATAAAGATTTTGATAAATATAAGCAGAATGTACAAAATGAATACAAGCAAGATAAATTTAGGCTTTTAGTTGCTACAAAAGCTTTTGGAATGGGGATAAATAAGAAGAACATTGGCTTTACAGTGCATTATAGTATGCCTGCTTCAATGGAGTCTCTATACCAAGAAGCAGGAAGAGCAGGAAGGGGTAAAAGTAATGCAAAATGCTATGTTTTACTGACTGAAGAAAACCCTGAGACAGATGTAGATACTATATTTAATTCTGAATCAACTTATGAAGAAATTCAATCTTTAAGTGAAGAAGTTGGTAAAAATGGAAAAGATGTATATCGTCAAATCTTTTTATATCAAAATGGATTGGATTCAATACCGGAAGAATTAGAACTTGTAACACAGCTTCATAACACATTCTCAGAATCAGGGGCTACTAAAATAGTTGCTGCAAAAAGTTTAGGTTCAAACAAAGCAAAAGTTGAAAAATCTATTTATCGATTATCAAACTTAGGTGTTGTTTCGGATTGGACTGTTGATGATTTTTTTAATGGCGTTTTCACTGTTACATATAATACTTTTACAGAAGAAAGCATAAAATCTACTTTACTCAAGTTTATTAAAAAGTATGTTGATGACTTTGAGTTTGATAACCATTCTGAAAGAATTAAATACACAAATATTTTAAACGATAATAGCTTACTAAAATTCGAGCGTTTAGTAAAAGTACTACTACAATGGTCTTATGATAAATTTGGAACAAATAGAAGAGAGTCATTAAAGAATGTGTATGAAAACTGTTTAAAATATGATGATACCGTAGAAGGTAAAGAAGCTTTTAAAAAATCGTTAGAAGCCTACTTTAAATTCACTGAAGCAACTTACGTTTTACAGCATATTGCAGAAAACAATAATAAAGATATCTCTAAATGGTTTGAGGTTTTTTATGACAAAAAAAACTTTATAAATAAAGACTCACTAATCGATCTGAAAGGGAGTCTACAGCGTTTCTTAGAGAGTTTTCAGTCTAATACAGGGTTAAATTTAATAAATGGTTTAACCACTATACTTTTAGAGGAATCATTTAATAAAATTGAAGAACAAAGGTTTTCAAAAGCATTCGAAACTATTTCAAATTATGAAGAGTTGAAGTTTGATTTTGTTATTGACCAAATTCTTGAAATATCAAAAAGAATGGATCAAAAAGGAAAAATCATATTGTTGAAATTCTTGTATAAATTCAGTAAATCAGAAGAAGAAAAACTAAGGTTTGCTAAAGAATTAGGGGATACCAAAACTATTCTCAAACATTACAATAATAGACTTAATAGTATAAATAAAAATATAGAATATGGATTTAGAAAAATTGGATAATGTTGTGAATGAATTAGAACATAATTCAAAACAACTTAAAGATTTTACTGCTGTTTATTCAGAGATAAGTTCGCTTCAAACCAATATTAGCCGAAACTTAGAATTAATCGAAGAGAATAATAAAAATCTAAACTCAGTAAGTGATGTAATCAAGAAAAAGACAGAAGAAAATACTGAGCAAATAAAAGTTTTATATGATTTTCTGGAACAAAAAATAGGAGAGATTTACAAAGACAATAAAGCATTTCAAAAGGAGCTAGATGCAACTTTAATTACTAGGCTGGATAAGCATAAATCAGATATACAAATTGAAGTTAGAAACGAAGGAACTCAAATACAACGTGCATTTGAAACTACTTTGAACTCAAATTTTAACGAAATGGAAAGTAAAATTAAAGAACGTTTTGAATTACAGTCAAAAGAATTAAAAACGTTGAGGATTTTAATTTTTGTTTTAATAGCTATTGGAATCGGTTTGGGAGTTGGATTATATTTGAAATAGCTAATCGGTCTGTAATAATTTCAAAATAGCAGTAATTGAAGTGTTGTTAATAAAACTATTTTCGAGTTTTAGCTTAAAAATTTATTGGTAATAATTTTTCTCAAGTACTCGGAAAACAAGATTACGGAAAACCATAAAAACAAAATATTACATATTCATATCTTTACTTTTTAATTCATTAAATAGTGCGATAATACAGTATGCTAATGATAATATCGTGACTTGGATTGTATCGATAAGATCTAATTCTAGCTTTTCTGGTTATGTATTATCATTCCTAAAACTAGTAAAAACGAGTTCTATGCTTTCACCCGAAAAGTATTTGGAACATCTGCTAAATGCAAATGCAAAAAGCATTGAAAACTGCATTCATTTCCCTATTTTCACAAAACAAATAAATTTGACTTTTAAAATAATATGGCAATAAAAAAATCCGAATTGTACAGCTCGCTATGGGCTACTTGTAACGAATTAAGAGGTGGTATGGATGCCTCACAATATAAAGATTACGTCTTAACCATGCTTTTTGTAAAGTATGTGAGCGATAAATATGCAGGCAACCCTATGAGTTTAATCGAGATTCCTGAAGGTGCTTCGTTTGACGATATGGTTAAGCTCAAAGGGCAACCCGATATTGGAGATCGTATTAACAAAGAAATATTACGACCATTATTTGCAGCTAACGGATTGGAAGGTTCTATGGAACTTGCCGATTTCAACGATGATGAAAAATTAGGTTCTGGTAAAGAAAAAGTAGATAGGCTGTCAAAGCTAGTCGCTATTTTTGAAAACGAAGGACTTAACTTTAAAAATAACCGTGCAGAGGATGACGACATCCTAGGTGATGCCTACGAGTTTTTAATGCGTCACTTCGCCACGGAATCAGGAAAAAGTAAAGGACAGTTTTATACGCCTGCAGAAGTGTCTAGAATACTTGCTAAAGTTATAGATGTAGATAAGGCAGATAAGCCATCATTCACGGCATATGATCCAACCTGTGGCTCAGGATCTCTGTTGTTAAAAGTAGCTGATGAAGCACCAAATGGTTTAACCTTATACGGTCAAGAAAAAGACATTGCTACCAAAGGTTTAGCCATTATGAATATGTGGCTGCACGGTTATCCAGAGGCTTCAATTGCCGGTGGAAATACTATTGCTTCCCCAGAATTTAAAGAAAGCGAAAACAGTCTTAAACGATTCGATTTTGTAGTTGCCAATCCACCATTTTCAGTAAAAAGTTGGTCTACAGGTATAAACCCTATTGATGATAAGTTTAGTCGTTTTAAGGGTTATGGTGTACCGCCAGATAAAAATGGAGATTATGCCTTTTTACTACACATTATCAGTTCCTTAAAAAGTACAGGTAAAGGTGCGGTTATTCTACCACATGGGGTTTTATTTAGAGGAAATGCCGAAGCTGAGATTCGTAAAAACATTTTAGAACGTAAATGGATTAAAGGCATCATAGGGTTGCCAGCCAACTTATTTTATGGTACTGGTATTCCTGCATGTATTATTGTAATTGATAAAGAGCATGCCGAAAACCGTGAAGGTGTTTTTATGATAGACGCTAGCAAAGGCTTTATTAAAGATGGAAACAAAAACCGCTTGCGTGAGCAAGATCTTCACAAAATTGTTGATGCCTTTAACAACCAATGGGAAATAGAAAAATACAGCCGATTAGTGCCGTACCAGGAAATTGAAGCTAACGAATACAACCTAAACATCCCAAGATATATAGACACCCAAGAGGAAGAAGATATACAAGACCTTAACGCACATCTTAATGGTGGAATTCCACAAAAAGATATTGATGCGCTTAAGGAATATTGGACGGTGTATCCTAATTTAAGAAAAGACTTGTTTTTGCCTATACGTGAGGGCTATTCAAAACTAAATGTAGAAAAAGAAGCCATAAAAGCTACTATTTTCGAGCATTCAGATTTTACAGCTTATAATACTGAATTAGATGCCATTTTTAAAGCATTTACAGAGCGTAATCACCCAATATTAAATGGCATTACAGAAGACACAAAACCTAAAGCCTTTTTAAAAGATATTTCTGAAGATTTACTAGAGCGTTACACCAATAAAGCGCTGTTAAGTGGCTACGATGTGTACCAACACTTACTAGATTATTGGAATGATACCATGAAAGATGATGTGTATCTCATATTAGAAGATGGTTGGAAAGCTAAAGTAAAACGCATCTTAGTAAAAAATAAAAGTGGCAAGGAAGTCGATAAAGGCTGGACCTGTGATTTAATACCAAAAACCTTAGTGATTAACCAGTATTTAGCAGACGAGCAAGCAGCATTAAACGCTATTGAAGCTGAAATAGAAAGTACACAAGCAGAAATTACAACTTATTCAGAAGAACATGCTAGCGAAGAAGGTTTGCTTAACGAAGCAACCAACGATAAAGGCAGCATTAGTAAAACGACACTTACGAAGTTTATAAAAGAAATTAAACAGCAACCCGAAGAAAAAGAAGCCTTGCAGTTAGCTACTAAAATGTTAAAACTATTTAACCGTGAAGCTTCATTAAAAAAAGACTTAAAAACCCAATTAGAAAAGTTAGATAAACTAACCTTAGAACAATATGGTAAACTAACCGAAGCAGAAGTACGTAGCCTTGTAGTAGATCACAAATGGTTAGCCAACTTACAAACTGCCATACAAACCGAAATTGATGCTATTTCACAACGTTTAACAGGACGTATTAAAGAATTAGGAGAGCGCTATGACACTACACTTGGAGAACTAGATAACCAAACGAAAACATTAGAAAACCAAGTGCATGCGCATCTTATAAAAATGGGATTGGTATGGAACTAGCAACGAAAAAAGGGTTTAAACAAACTGAGGTGGGTTTGATTCCAGAAGATTGGAATGTTAAAAAATTTAAAGAATTTGGTAGATTTTTTAAAGGAAAAGGTATTAAAAAAAATGAAGTCATGTTTGAGGGAAATCCATGTGTTAGATATGGAGAACTTTATACTAGATATGATAATGTAATTAAAGAAACTTTTTCTTTCATAAATAACGAAGTTGCAGAACAAAGTGTGAAACTTAAAAAAGGAGATTTATTATTTGCTGGTTCTGGAGAAACAAAAGCGGATATTGGAAAATCTGCTGTTATTCTTCGTGATGATACATATGCTGGGGGTGATATTGTAGTTTTTAGAGTTAAAGACATAGACCCGATTTTTCTTGGATTTATGTCTAATTCAATTCCTGTATCAAAACAAAAATCTACAAATGGACAAGGTGACGCTGTTGTGCATATCTATTCTGGGGGAATTTCAAAAATAAGAATTCCTCTTCCCCCAACCCTAAAAGAACAACAAGCCATAGCCACCGCATTAAGCGATGTAGATGCGCTTATATCTAGTTTAGACACCCTTATTACCAAAAAGAAAGCCATTAAACAAGGTGCTATGCAGCAACTATTAACACCACCACATAAAGGCGGCAAGCGTTTACCTGGGTTTTCTGGGGAATGGGTGGAGAAAACTTTGGGGCAAACTATTGTAAATGGACAACTTCCTTCTGGATTATATAAAGATAAGGCTTTGTATGGAACAGGCTGTAAAATCATTAAGTTAGGAGATGTTTTCAAGAATGATTATTTTAAACATAATTTGGCTCAAAGAGTACAAGTTTCAATTGAAGAAATATCTTCTTATGAGGTAAGATTAGGCGATTTAATTATTGCGTTAGCCTCTGTTAAATTAGAAGGAGTAGGAAAAACTATGCTTGTTAATGAGTTAAATGAGCCAACAATATATGACCATAATGTAGCCTTAATTAGATTAGATGAAAAATTTGATAGTCACTTTTTTAGTCACTTATTTAAATCTAAACAATTTAGAGAACAAGTGTCATCCATGGCTACTCAAGTAGGTACAACTTTTCTGAAAGCAAGTAGTTTAAAAAGTTTTGAATTGTCAATACCAAATACTTTATTGGAACAAGAAGAGATAGCTAATGTTTTAAATGATATGGATTTAGAACTCGAACAATTACAATCTAAAAAAGCAAAATACCAACAAATTAAACAAGGGATGATGCAAGAGTTGTTAATGGGTAAAACGAGGTTGGTTTGAGTGAGAAAGCTAATTTAAAAACGATAAAAGAACTGCTAGACTTTACTTTTGTTATTGAGACCTATCAACGAGGGTACAGATGGGATACCCCAGAAGTATATAGTTTACTTAGCGATATTAATGAGTTTTCTGATAGTGAGGAGTCTTTTTATTGCCTACAACCGTTAGTATTACAAAAACAAGATGACAAAACGTATGAGCTTATTGATGGACAGCAAAGAACGACTACTATTCATCTCATATTAATGTATTTAAAATCTAAGACGTTTTCTATTACATACACTACTAGAAACACTTCTGATGATGGGGAAAACACGTTTATTACTACCTTACAAAATATTGAGGTACCCAAATTAGATTTAGATTCAATTTTAGATTTAGAAAATAATACTGATGGATTTAGTGCATTAGATAACACCATTTCAAATTTCTGGAAAAATAATATTGTGGCTGCAAAACCAGCAATAAATACAGTAGATAATTTTTATTTATACAGAGCATATTCTATTATTACTAATTGGTTTAATGCTAAAAGCGTAGAAGAAAATGAGCAATTTGAGTACAAACTATTAAGCCAAACCAAAGTTATTTGGTACGAGGAGCGAGAAATAGCTTCTAAAGAAAAAATTATTAAAAAATTTATAGATTTTAACGAAGGTAAGATAGAATTAGAACAAGCAGAGCTTATAAAAGCATTATTTGTTTTAGATATTTTAAAAAATCCAAATACCATACAAAGGCAGTATGAAGAACATCAATTTGCCGAGAATTGGAATTTGATAGAGCATCAACTCAGTGATAAACGATTTTGGCAATTTGTTTCTAATAATAAAAATGATGAAGCTATTGCAAATAAAATAAACTTAGTATTTCAGTTGCACAATGGTTTTGGTAAAAATGAAGATACATATTACAATTATAGAAAATTTGAAAATCAATTTAAGAACGCTGATAAAGACAATTCACAAGTAGAAAAACCCCAATGGGATGACCTTATAAATCTTTACAATAGTTTAGAAGAATGGTTTTATGATAGAACTACGTATCATTTATGTGGTGCAATTATTCATCTAACATCATTCTCTACATCAAAAATTTTAGAAGCAGCAAAAAAAGCTAAAACTAAAATTGAATTTAGAAATAGCTTAAGAGAAATTTTAAAAATATTCTTCTTTGAAAAGGAGGTATGGAAAGATAAATACAACCCAGAAGTTATAACCTATTCTGAAAACAAAGAAGTCTTTAAGGTCTTGTTTCTCTTTAATATAGCGTTAACACATACAGCAGAAAAAGATGCTTTTTTTCCGTTTCATCGCTTTTACAATGTTAATAGTTGGAATATAGAACACATTTTAGCAAAAAACGATGATGGTTTAGATGCGTTTAATGAATTCAAAAACTACCTTAAAGAAGTATTAGATCTAATAAAAACTGCAGTAATTGGTGAGGATTTAAGTAAAGAGAATGAGGCTATTCTTAGTAGTTTATGTAAAGAATTAGAAGCTAATATTGAAGATTCTAAAAAAAGTGCATGCAAGAAAAAGATAGCAGAAATAAATGAAAAGCTTGTAGAGATTTTTGATATTAATGATTTTAACAACCTCTGTCTATTAGATCAATCTACCAATATTAAAGTGGGTAGAAGACCTTTTAGAGATAAACGGAATATCACACTAGGACTTGATGAAAACATAAAATTAGATAGTAATGCTTATATACCTATTGGAACCCAATATGTATTTTCAAAAAAAGCAACGCTATCTGAGAGTTACCAAACAGATTACTGGAGCTTCATAGATAGAGACTTTTATCTTTCAAAAGTAAAAAGTACTATTTCTCAATTTTTAAAACTGGAGCGAGATGGAGACTAAAACATTTTATGAGCTAATAAGTAATCACGTCATTGAAATTCCAATAATTCAACGCGAATATGCTCAAGGTAGAACTTTACCTAGAGTAACAACTATAAGAAATAGGTTTGTTAGAGATTTAGTAAACTGTATACGCTGCAAACAACAAATGCACTTAGGCTTTGTTTATGGAAAAATCGAAGGAAAAAATAAGCAGCAAAGAGATCAAGTAAATAGGGATGCTGTGGGTGCTATTTTAGAGGCAGTTAAGGCTTATGCAAATAATTTAGAACTCAAGATTTCAGCAAAATTAGATGAAGTAAAGAGTGAGCAAATACACCAAACGCAGTTAAAATTTATTCCTTTAGATGGGCAACAGCGACTAACGACATTGTATCTATTATACTGGTACTTAAATTTAAAAGGAGCTAAGAGTACGAATAAAAATTGGAGATATCACTTTAATTATACCAATAGAAAATCTACGATGGATTTTCTCAAAGAAATAAATAGTTCAAAGAATATAAAAGTAATTAGAGATAGAGTTTCCCATAAGACAAGTATAAAAAATGTCATAATAGGATCTAGTTTTTATCTTCAAAAATGGGAAAAAGATAAAACAGTTTTGGGAATGCTTGAAATGTTGGAGGCTATAGAAAATGAGTTCGAAAAAGATTTTGATTTTTCTGAAAAAAATATTGAAAACCTCGATTTTAGATTTGATTTTATGGATTTAGATGCCTTAAATCAAACAAATGAACTATATGTTAAAATGAATTCCAGAGGTAAGCACCTGTCTAATTACGAGCATTTTAAATCTTGGTTACAAGAACAATATAAAACATCAGATTCTAATATATGGTTAAGTGAGTTTTGGCGAAATTTAGATAATAATTGGCTTAATTTTTTCTGGCGTAAAATCGATGCAGATTTTAGTAAATTGGATGATTTCTATTTTAATTTTTTCAAGAATATAGCTTTGATGCATAACATTGCTAAGCATCCTAATATACCATTTAAAAGTTTTAAGGAACTGATAGGGCTAATTAGAAATTCTAACACCTACGACCCCAAAAATATATCCTATATACCTTTTGAAAAGTTTTATATAACATGGAAAGAGACAGAAGTTATTGAAGAAGGTGAGAAAGTTATAGAGATAGAAAAAGAACTTTTTCTTTTTAATAAAGAAACACTAGAGTTTATTGAAAGTACGTTTAAAACATTACAACACATAGATGGAAACAAAGAGAGTTATACATTTCTTGACGAAGTTCTTTGTTCACCATTTTTAAAGAATAATATAACTAACTTTTATTTAGAAAATAAAGAGTTTACACCAACGCAACCCGATGCTACTTTCTATTATGCATTTATTGCTATACTCAATAAAAGAAAAGACCAAACTAATCAAGATTTGGGTATCAGAGATTGGTTGAGATTTAATAGAAACCTAATTTATAATACTAATATTCAAAACCCTGAAAATTTCCATAATGCATTGCAGCAAATAGGGTGCCTTTTAGAGTGTAATGTAGATTTTGAAACTAAACTTTTAGGAGGTAAAATTAAAAACTCATTTTTTGATAACAGTCAATTTGAAGAAGAAGTTTTAAAAGTTAAATTGATTAATGCTGATAATTCTTGGTATAGTCCAATTATAACTACTGAAAATCAGTATTATTTTCAAGGTCAAATAAAATTCATTATCGATTTTAGTTTAGAGGAAAAAGACAAATTTAATCTGTCTGATTTTGTAAAGTATAGCAGTGTAGTTTCAAAATTATATAGCGACAAAATAAGACGATCAACTAATAATGTGCTACAGCGGGTACTCTTATGTGAAGGAGATTATATGCCTTATTATAAGAGCAATTATTTATTTCCTTTAGGTGCTGCGGGAGGACTAAGAACACGTAATGAGAATTGGAGACTTTTTTTTAAAGGGAATAAGGTTGGTTTGCTAAAGCAACTTATAGATCGATTAGATGTAAAGGACATATCAGAGATTAGCTTAATAAATTATATTCAATCATATATAGAGAATTCTAATGATGACGATTGGGATTGGAAATATTTATTCTTGAAATACCCAGATGTGATATCGTATTGTGAAAAAGGATTTATAAAATGGTATTCAGAAAATGACGTGCGTTTACTTCCAAAAACGAATGTAGGTGGTTATCACTCAGAATTAAGGACTTATTGTTTTTATTTAGAAAACAGAGATTTAAAACAAGATGGGTCTACGGATTTATTAAATTTCCTTCCTTTTAGTGAGTTTAAATTTTTTGAAAACAAGAATTCTGATGGTCACCCTGGTTGTTATTTGCGTAAGTTTAAATATAAAAATAAAGAGTATAGGTTAGATGTTCGGTACTCTAAAACAGTGAATAAATTTGAAGTATGTTTTTATCATAATCAACAACAAATAGAGGATAGGAATGCTAATAAAAAAATAGTTGATTTAGTTTTGAATCTTGATTATCAATTTGATATGAATTATAATCATTACTTTAAAATTTTAGATTATGGAAAGGCATTTCAAGACATTAAGATTTTATGTGAAGAATTAAAAAGCATTAGTAATGATTAATAACAGTATAGGTAAATCAGAAAGAGCCTCACAAAATAGAGTTGTTCAATTATTTCAAAAGGAATTAGGTTACCAGTACCTGGGAGATTGGGAAAAAGAAGTACGTAGATTGCCTATAGAAGAACCGCTATTAAAGCAATATCTTTTAGGTAAAGGATATACTAACATTTTAGCACAAAAAGCTGTAGACAAACTAGTAAAAGCAGCAAGTAATTTGGCAAATGGTTTATATGCTGCTAATAAAGAAGTGTATCGCTTGTTGCGTTATGGGGTTACTGTACGTGAAGAACTAGGTCAAGCTAAAGAAACGGTTTGGCTCATCGATTGGAAAAATCCACAAGACAATAATTTTGCAATAGCCGAAGAAGTTACGGTACAGGGAAAACATATAAAACGTCCAGACATTGTAATTTATCTTAACGGAATTGCTTTAGGAGTTATAGAATTAAAACGCAGTAAAGTTGGTATAGAACAAGGAATTCGTCAAAACCTAGATAACCAAAAGCCAGAGTTTATTGAGAATTTCTTCACAACAATGCAATTAGTATTAGCAGGAAATGATACTCAAGGGATTCGTTATGGTACTATTGAAACATCAGAAAAATACTATCTAAAATGGAAAGAAGAAACAACCAAAGACTTTGATTACTTATTAGATAAGCATATCTACCTCATGTGTCAAAAAGAACGTCTTTTAGAGTTTATTCACGATTTTGTGGTGTATGATAAAGGAGTAAAGAAATTAAGTCGTCCTAATCAATATTTTGGTGTTAAAGCAGCACAAGAAAATATTAAAAATAATACGGGTGGTATTCTATGGCATAGCCAAGGTTCTGGGAAATCATTGACTATGGTTTGGCTAACGAAATGGATACGTGAAAACATTCAAGATAGTCGCGTATTAATTATTACGGATCGAGAAGAACTAGACGATCAAATTGAAAAATTATTCACAGGTGTAGATGAAAATATCTACCGTACTAAAAGTGGTAGAGATTTAATAAATGTGTTAAATCATAAAACAGAGATGTTACTATGCAGTCTGGTCCATAAATTCGGGCGTAATGCAGAAGATGGAGATTATGACACCTTTATAAAAGACCTAAAAGAAAGCTTAGGAAACGATTTTAAAGCTAAAGGTAATATATATGTTTTTGTGGATGAGTGTCACCGCACCCAATCAGGAAAACTTCATGAGGCTATGAAAATGATTCTGCCAGAAGCATTATTTATTGGTTTTACAGGAACGCCATTATTAAAAAAAGATAAGCAAAAGTCTATTGAAGTTTTTGGATCCTATATTGGTAATCCATATAAATTTGATGAAGCTGTAGAAGATGGTGTGGTATTGGATTTATTATATGAAGCTAGAGATGTAGAACAATTTGTTACAGATCAAAATAGAATTGATGAATGGTTTGATGCTAAAACTGCTGGGCTAACAGATGTAGCAAAAATAGAACTCAAGAAACGTTGGGGAACCATGCAAAAAATGTTAGGTTCCAAATCCAGATTAGAGAAAGTAGTATCAGATATCATTTTTGATTTCGAAACAAAACCAAGATTAAGTACTGGAGAAGGAAATGCCATGTTAGTATCTAGTTCTGTACATCAAGCTTGTAAGTATTACGAGATTTTTCAAAACAATAACTTTAAAGAATGTGCTATCATAACATCGTATGAGCCACATCATGCTGATATAAAAGGAGAAGAAACAGGAGAAGGTTTAACAGATAAGCTTTTAAAATATGAAGTTTATACTAAGATGCTTAAAGGTCAGTCTACCGAAGATTTTGAAGCTGAAGCGAAAGCTAAGTTTATAAATGAACCTGCTAAAATGAAACTACTCATAGTAGTAGACAAACTTCTAACAGGGTTTGATGCACCATCGGCAACATACCTTTACATAGATAAGAAAATGCAAGATCATGGTTTATTTCAAGCCATTTGTCGAGTAAACCGTGTGGATACAGACGATAAAGAATACGGGTACATTATAGATTATAAAGATTTATTTAAAAGTCTACAAGACTCAATTACGAGTTACACATCTGAAGTATTTGATAACTATGATGAAGAAGATGTTAATGGGTTGCTTAAAGACAGATTTGAAGAAAGTAAAGACCGATTAGAAACAGCTCTAGAGACCGTTAGAGCAATGTGCGAGCCAGTCTTCCCTAAAGACGAACCTAATTTCATTAGATATTTTTGTGGAAACACAGAGAACCCTAATGATATAAAAGCTACAGAAGAAAAAAGAGTAGCTTTATACAAAGCTGTAGTGAGTCTAATAAGGGCGTATGCTAATATTGCCAACGAAATACATAAGTTAGGGTATTCAGTACCTGAAGCCAGTAAGATTAAAGAAGAAGTACAGTATTATTCAGATCTTAGAGATACCATTAAGCAGGCTAGTGGTGATTATATTGATTTAAAACAATATGAACCAGGTATGCGTCAATTAATGGACATGTACTTGAATGCTAATGCAAGTAAGAAAATTTCAGATTTTGAAAATAAAACGCTTGTAGAACTCATTGTTAAATTAGGTGATGATACTTCAGCGATTTCCGAAGAAAAGAAAAAGGGAAAACAACAAGCAGTTGCAGAAACTATAGAAAACAACGTAAGAAAAGTAATTAACGAGGAGTCTCAAACAAACCCGAAGTATTTCGAAAAAATGTCTAAGTTATTAGATGAGCTAATTGAACTAAGAAATCAAGAAGCTATAGAATACGAGGAATATTTGAAGCAGATAAAAGAATTGGCAAAACAAGTTACCAACCCAGAGGGTAGTACAAGTTATCCTTCCACCATAAATACAAGAGCAAAGCAAGCATTATATGATAACCTAGATAAAGATGAAGAGTTATCTATGGTATTAGACGAAGCTGTAAAGTATAATAAGTTAGATGGCTGGAGAGATGGTGGCATCAAAGAGAAGAAACTTCGCATCGTTGTCAATAAATATATTGAAGACCCAGAAAAAGTAATGGAGTTAATGAAGATTATAAAGGCACAGGATGAATACTAATATGGATGTATTACAGATTGCCAATGTAGAGATTGATGTGGTTAGAAAAGACATTAAAAACATGCACTTAGCGGTATATCCACCACATGGTAGAATCCGTTTAGCAGTTCCTCAAAAGACAGATGAAGAAGTCCTTCGCTTATTTGCTATCAGTAAATTAGGTTGGATCAAAAAACATGTAAAAAACTTTAAATCTCAAGCCAGAGAAACTGTAAGAACTTACGTTTCTGGAGAAAGTCATTATTACCAAGGTAAGCGCTACATATTGAATGTAATGGAATTCCAAGATTGTAATAAAGTAAGTTTAAGAGGTGTTAAGTATATAGATCTTTTTGTAAAAGAAGAAACTTCTATTGAAACTAAATCAAAACTTATGAAGGAATGGTACAGGCAACAACTAAAAGCGCAATTACCAGAACTTATCGAAAAGTGGGAAGCTATTATTGGAGTAAAAACAAATGATTGGGGAGTGAGACAAATGAAAACCAAATGGGGTGCTTGTAATACCGAAGATAAACGTATTTGGCTAAACCTAGAGTTAGCTAAAAAACCACTAATATGTTTAGAGTATATTTTGGTACATGAATTAGTACATTTACATGAACGTCATCATAACGATAGGTTCATTTCTTTAATGGATAAATTTATGCCCAAATGGCGATTACATAGAAATGAATTAAATAGCTTGCCAATCGTACATAATGATTGGGGATATTGATTTGAAGAATTTCGGAATAATATTATTAACTATATTCAAGTTTGTTCATGATATTTATTTGTGAGCTCTTGGATGGTTCTTATCCTATGATATCTCATTTAAAATTCGGAATATCAAATCAAACAATAATATAATATAGATTTTTTTTAATTTTTATGAGTTTTAATCTTTGCATTTCAACTTCAAAACTCACATAAAATTTACACTTTATAAAAATCTAGATAGGATTTTTTACAAATGAAAAATATTACTAACTTGGTATTAGTAATAAAATAATAATATATAAAAAAGGTATATAATTCGGATACCTAAAGTTTATTTTTGAATATAAGAAATTGATATGTTGGCTTTTAAAGTCCTTAGTTCGAGCCTAAGAGGAGGAGCAAGTTTAAAAAGCCACTAGAAATAGTGGCTTTTTTTTTGTTTAAAATTTACAGAGCTTTATTCTTTGCTCACATTTTTAAATTGATACGATGATTAAATGATAGGCCAACAATGCTATTAATTTGTAGGGAGTTATTTTATCAGTTAGTTTGTCGTA
>Ga0209344_10001141_pt1 | contig 36837 bp, 39 predicted proteins | sample Cruoilmetagenom6_FD_187293 | JGI IMG/M metagenome (GOLD analysis project Ga0209344, IMG submission 187293) | Oil polluted marine microbial communities from Coal Oil Point, Santa Barbara, California, USA - Santa Barbara Oil Seep Sample 6 (SPAdes)... | ecosystem: Environmental > Aquatic > Marine...
CGACGTGACCACGTCGCCGCTATGGGCGGTGATGTCGACGCCCTTGATGACCTCAAGCGCACCGTAGGCTTTGTGCAGGTTGCGGATTTCGATGACCGGCGTGGGTTCTGACAAGGGCGGTATCCGTTGGTTGCAGACAGGTCTGACCCGACAATAGGACGGAAAAAAACGCATGATGCAACTTGCAAAACGGGCGATGAGGCGGATTCACCCCCGAATTGACGCCGGGTCAGCCCGTTTCGGAGGCGGGTGGCGGCGGATTGGGCACCGCGAGATAGGCCGCGGCGGGCAAGGGCAGCACCGCGCGCAGGCCAAGCGTTTCGCGATCGGCGTCCTCGAGCGCGGCGATTGCGGCGTTGAGCGCGCGCAAGAGGGGCGCGGGGTCGTTGCCGGTGGCCGTGATGTAGGGCAGCGCCGGGCTGGGCGGTGTGCAGGCGATCACGCGCAGATCGGCGGCGAAGGCGTCATAGCGCGCGATCATACGCCATGTCTGGGCGTCGATCGCGGCGATGTCGGCGCGCCCTTCGGCCACGGCCTGCGCCGAGGCGCGGTGGCCACCGGTGCGCACGGGGTTGGCGAAGGCATATCCCTGCGCCGCCGCCATGTTCTGCGGTGCGGCCCAGCCGCTTTGGCTGAGGGGTTCGTTATAGGCGAAGGGTGCCGCGGCAAAGGCGCTCGCATCGCCGCGCGGATCGTCGTGGCGGGCCACCAGCAGGCTGCGGTAATGCCCCGGCGGGCAGCCTTCGAGGCCGAAATCGGGCGTGCCGACAAGGGTGACATGGCCGTGCAGGCGCGCGCGGTAGGGATAGCCGCAGGTCTGCGAGAGCAGGAGGTCGGGGCTTTGCCAGTGCTGCCAGGGGTCGCCGCCGCGCGTCAGGGCGGCGGGGCCGTGGCCCAGTTGATCGCGGATCGCGTGCCAGAACCGATCATGTGCCGCCGCGGTTTCGGGGCGGTCATACATCGGCAGGCTGGCGGTCAAGGGCGCTTATCCACCCGCTGGCGGGCCTTGGCGCTGTCCATGTCCGACACGCCCAGAAGGTTGGACACCAGCCGCACGAGCGCGTCTTCGTCCTGATCGCGGCCACCATCCGCAAGCGCAACTTCCCAAAGCGCCTCGATCACGCCGACGCGGTCCTCATAAGGCACGGCGTCCTTGATGGCGCGGGTGAAACGCACGGTGTCGGGGGCCTCGGATTCAAGCTGCTCGGCCTCGGCGCGCAGGCTTGCGGCCGCGTCCTTGTCGAGGCCGTAGCGGGCCGAGATGATCCGGTCGATGCGGATGATTTCGGTTGCGGCGTAATGGTTGTCGGAGCGCGCGAGGCGCACCAGCAGGGCGGTAAGGGCGCGGCGCGAATCGAGCGTATCGATCGGCTCGGGGGCGGCGCCGGTGAGTCTGTTGAGGAGTTCTGCAAACATGCGGGGAATATAGGCGCATCGCGCGGCCGCGCCAATGGCTATTGCGCCTCGGCGCGAACGCGGGCGCTGTCGCTGTCGGCGTCCGAAAGGCCAAGCGCCTCTTGCGCGGCGGCGATCACGGCACGTTCCTCATCGGTGCTGACATTGTCGGACAGCATCACCTCCCACATGGCTTCCAGCGCGTCGATCCGGTCTTCGTAGGGCAGGGATTCGCGGATGAGATGGGCGAGATTCGCGGTTTGTGTCCCGGCGACATGTTCCAGCTTTTCGCAGGTGGCGCGCATCTTGGCGGCTTCGACGGGATTGAGCCCGTGCAGGCGCGACAACAGGCGGTCGATCCGGCTGATTTCCTCGAAACGGTAAAGTCGGTCGGATTTCGCGACACGCACCATCAGGGCGCCAAGCGCGAGCTTGGCATCGGGTTCGGGCAGGGGCGCTGCGGGGCGCGAGGGCGCGGCAAGGGCCGCAAGGAGCCTTGTGAACATCTCAGGCCCCGATGCAGCGCAAGGGCAGTGCCGGCGCAGAAACGTGAGTCATCGTTTGCCTCTCCCTCAGAATGACATGGGTGCGGTTTGATAGAGGATATCATCAAGAGCTATCCCGCCGGGATCGTCATTGGCAAGCGTGAATGCAGCGATATCGGCGATGCCGCCCGTGCGGCGAAACCCCTGTTCGTTGATGCCGCCAGAGAGGCGGCGGCGGACCTGTCCGATCACCTGCCCGTCGGCGCGATAGAAGGTCAGCGTGACGGTGCCCTGCGGGCGTGCCCGACCCAGAGGGGCGGGGTAATCGCTGTGGATGCGCAAGCCGATGGCGCGCTGGCCGTGGTCGAACACAACCGCCACAGCGCCTTCGCCGCGCGCTTCGAGCGCGGGAAAGCCCGCTGGCCCCAAAGGGAAGAGAGCAGTCGAGCCAAGACCGCGATGATAGGCGAGCGATAGGTTGGCGCCCGGCGCGCCCGCACGCACCGCCAGAGGCAGAGTCGGGGTGCCGCGCGGATCATCGTGAAGCGGGCCGGTGACCCGCTGGCCCGCAAGGCGCTCGCCCAGCCATGCCCCGCCGTCGCGGATCGGCGCATCGAGGTTTATTCCCGGTTCGGCGCGCCGAGGCAGGGTCTCGAAATCGATGCGGGCATCAAGCTCCTTTTCCAGTTGCGCATAGGGCGCGGGCGCCAGCGCGGGCTCGGCCGCGGCGGTGCCCGGCAGGGATGCGAAAGCCACGAGGCCAGCGAGGCAACACGCGAAAATCCGCCTGATCTGCAATGGCCGCATCTCGGTCACAATTGCTCCCTAGAAATTGCGATTTCTGAGGACAATCTAAACGCGACCGACGTCAAAGCAGAAGTGACTTCTGCGTTTGTGGAGCAAGGCATGGATTCCATCGCTGATTTCGACTGGAGCACGGCGACCGAGGAGGAGCATCTCGAGTTCGCCCGCAAGGCGAGGCCGGCGGTGCTGCGTGACCTTGCGCGCAGCTATGACTGGAACATGTATCCCGAGCGGGTCATGACCTATGTCATGGCGCAGCGTTGCATTGACCTTGGCTCGGCGCTGACGGCGTTCCTGAATGGCGAGCCGGAGCGGTTCAATTATCTGTCGAAGCGTCATGTCACCCCGGAATATCAAGGTGTTGCGCGGCTGCTGGACAATATCTGCCTGCGGGTGAACAGCGGATTCTACCTGGTCGATCCGGGTCGTGACGTGGAGCAGCGCAAGCGGCTTGCGAAATGGATGAACTACCAGCGCGACGATCATGCCAAGGCCCGCAAGGGGCGCTATTTCCTCGATGAGGATGTGGTGAATACGTTGCTTGACGATACGCTGCGGCTGGATCGTTCGCAGGAAACGGCGGTCTATGACGCGCCGTCGAGCCTGTTGAGCGACCTGCTGAGCCCGCTGGCGGGGCTGGGCGTGTCGCGGCGCATCCTGCGATTCAAGAACGGCCGCTAGGGGCGGCGATTCGCCTCGTGAAAGACGGTTACGCAGGCGCGTAACCCCCGGCCGGGGGATGACAATCCAATAGACAGGCGATCAAGCGGCGGCTTGATCGCCGCTATCGGCGCGCCGGGGCGAGACCCCGCCCGTTCACACCAGACGTGAGGTCGCCAGAGCGGCGCGGATGAAATCGGCGAAGAGCGGATGGGGATCGAAGGGCTTGGATTTCAGCTCGGGGTGGAACTGCACGCCGATGAACCAGGGATGATCGCTCCATTCCACGATCTCGGGCAGGCGGCCGTCGGGAGACATGCCCGAAAAGCACAGGCCGACGTCTTCGAGCTTCTCGCGATACTTGATGTCCACCTCGTAGCGGTGGCGGTGGCGTTCGTCGATCGCGGTGGTGCCGTAGATCTCGGCGACGCGGGTGCCTTCCTTGAGGGTCGCGTCATAGGCGCCCAGGCGCATGGTGCCGCCCTTGTCGTCGCTGACCTTGCGCTTGACCTTTTCGTTGCCCTGCACCCATTCCTTGAGGTGATAGACCACCGGGGTAAAGCGCTTCTTGCCGGCCTCGTGGTCGAATTCCTCTGAGCCGGCATCCTGCAATCCGGCCAGATTGCGCGCCGCCTCGATCACCGCCATCTGCATCCCGAGGCAGATCCCGAGATAGGGGATCTTGCGCTCGCGGGCGAATTGCGCGGCCTTGATCTTGCCCTCGGTGCCGCGCTCGCCAAAGCCACCGGGCACGAGGATCGCATGGAAGCCTTCAAGATGGGGGGCGGGGTCTTCGGTGTCGAAGATTTCGGCATCGACCCATTCCACGCGCACCTTGACGCGATTGGCCATGCCGCCGTGGGTCAGGGCTTCCTTGATGGATTTATAGGCATCCTCGAGCTGGGTATACTTGCCGACGATGGCGACACTGACCTCGCCATCGGTGTTGTGGATGCGGTCCGACACATCTTGCCAGGTGCGCAGGTCGGGCTTGGGCGCGGGCGAGATATCGAAGGCATCGAGCACCGCCTGATCGAGCCCCTCGCGGTGATAGGCCAGCGGCGCCTCGTAGATCGAGCCGAGGTCATAGGCGGCGACCACGTCTTCCTTGCGCACGTTGCAGAACAGCGCGATCTTCTCGCGTTCCTTTTCGGGAATGGGCTGTTCGGAGCGGCAGACCAGGATATCGGGCGCGATGCCGATGGATTGCAGTTCCTTGACGGAGTGCTGCGTCGGCTTTGTCTTGAGCTCGCCGCTGGCCGCCAGGTAGGGCAGCAGCGTCAGATGCATGAAGATGCAATTGCCGCGCGGACGGTCATGGCCGAACTGGCGGATCGCCTCGAAAAAGGGCAGGCCCTCGATGTCGCCTACCGTGCCGCCGATCTCGCAGAGCATGAAATCGACCTCGTCATCGCCGATGGCGAGCCATTCCTTGATCTCGTTGGTGACATGGGGGACCACCTGGATGGTCTTGCCCAGGTAATCGCCGCGGCGTTCCTTTTCGAGAACGTTGGAATAGATCCGCCCCGAGCTGACCGAGTCGCTCATCCGGGCGGGAACGCCGGTGAAGCGTTCGTAATGACCAAGGTCGAGGTCGGTCTCCGCGCCGTCGTCGGTGACGAAGACCTCGCCATGCTCGAACGGCGACATCGTGCCGGGATCGACGTTGAGATAGGGGTCCAGCTTGCGCAGCCTTACCGAGAACCCGCGCGCCTGCAACAGCGCACCGAGCGCCGCCGAGGCAAGCCCCTTGCCCAGCGAAGAAACGACGCCGCCCGTGATGAAAATATACCGTGCCATGCGCTGGCGTTCCCCCGTGATTTGAAGCCTGATTTCAGGCCGTTTCCAAGCCCAGTCCGGCCCGATTCGGCCGCGGCATCACGGGACTCAAGACATAAAGGATTCGCGTAACATGCGCAAGGCGACCGCAAGATGCTGTTGCGGTCGCTTTTGCACCCTCAATCGCTGGTGTCAGTCTGCGGTCGGTGTCAGCGGCGCAGTGTCATCCGCCGAGGGCGGCAACAGATCCTCGCCGGTGCCGGGCAGGGCGGGTTCGGGCGCTTCCTCGCGCGCGGGTGCGTCCATGATCCGGTCAAGCACCGAAGACCCGGCGCCTTTTTGCGCGGCCAGGATGGTCAGCGTCAGCGAGGTCGCAATGAAGGCCGCCGCCAGAATCCATGTCAGCTTGCCAAGAGCCGTCGCGGCCGCGCGCCCGCTCATGGCTCCGCCGCCACCGCCGCCCATGCCCAGGCCACCGCCTTCCGATCGCTGCAGCAGCACGACGCCGATCAGCGACAGCGCAAGAAGAAGATGGATGATGAGAACGACGTTTTCCATGTCGGGCGGCCTTTTTCGGATGCGTGTGGCGTCTCGCGCGGTATCTATGCAATTAAAGCGCCCCCCGCAACCCGGCAATCCAATCTGGCGGCGCGCGCCGCACTTGCGGCGAATTAGCGGTTTCACGTTGCCGCGCGGGCCGGTATACGGGCGCGGGCCGCTGCGGTGCGCCCGGCAAAGGACCAGCATTCCTGCGAGAGGATCATCATGGCAAATGTCGTCGTCGTTGGCGCCCAGTGGGGCGACGAGGGAAAAGGCAAGATCGTCGATTGGCTGAGCGAGCGCGCCGATGTGATCGCGCGCTTTCAGGGCGGGCATAATGCCGGTCATACGCTGGTAATCGACGGCAAGGTCTACAAGCTCAACGCGCTGCCCTCGGGCGTGGTGCGCGGCGGCAAGCTCAGCGTGATCGGCAATGGCGTGGTGCTGGACCCCTGGCACCTGGTGAACGAGATCGCCTCGATCCGTGAGCAGGGCGTCGATATCTCGCCCGAGACGCTGATGATCGCCGAGAACACGCCGCTGATCCTGCCGATCCACGGCGAACTGGACCGTGCCCGCGAGGAGGCCTCGTCGAAAGGCACCAAGATCGGCACCACTGGGCGCGGCATTGGTCCGGCCTACGAGGACAAGGTGGGGCGGCGCTCGGTGCGGGTGGCGGACCTCTCGGACGACGCCACGCTCGAGGCGCGGGTCGACCGTGCGCTGCAACATCACGATCCGCTGCGCCGCGGGCTTGGCATCGCGCCGGTCGATCGCGACGGGCTGATTGCAGAGCTGCGCGCGATCGCGCCACAGATCCTGCCCTTCGCGGCACCTGTCTGGAAGGTGCTGGGCGAGCGGCGCAAAGCCGGTCAGCGGATCCTTTTCGAGGGCGCGCAGGGCGCGCTGCTGGATATCGATTTCGGCACCTATCCCTTTGTCACCTCATCGAACGTGATCGCCGGACAGGCGGCGACGGGCGTGGGCATGGGGCCGGGTTCGATCGATTACGTGCTGGGCATCGTGAAGGCCTACACCACCCGCGTCGGCGAGGGGCCGTTCCCGACCGAACTCGACGACGAGGACGGCAACCGTCTTGGCACGCGCGGCCGCGAATTCGGCACCGTGACCGGGCGCAAGCGGCGCTGCGGCTGGTTCGATGCGGCGCTGGTGCGCCAGACCTGCGCCACCAGCGGGGTGAACGGCATTTCCCTGACCAAGCTCGACGTGCTGGACGGGTTCGAGACGCTGAAGATCTGCGTCGGCTACGACCTTGACGGCACCCATCTCGATTACCTGCCCACGGCCGCCGACCAGCAGGCGCGCTGCACGCCGGTCTACGAAGAGATGCAGGGCTGGAGCGAATCGACCGAAGGCGCACGCAGCTGGGCGGACCTGCCGGCCAACGCGATCAAATACGTGCGCCGCGTCGAAGAGCTGATCGATTGCCCGGTGGCGCTTTTGTCCACCTCGCCCGAACGCGAGGACACGATCCTCGTCACCGATCCCTTCGCAGATTGACGGGGGCGCGCGCATGGCACTGAGCTACAAGGCGCGCCGCCGCTGGGCGCTGGTGATCCTGCTGATCGGGTTGCCGCTCTACATCGTGCTGGCGGTCAACCTCGTCGACCTGTTCGAGCGCCCGCCGCTCTGGCTGGAATTGCTGATTTTCGTGGCGCTGGGCGTGGTCTGGATCCTGCCGTTCAAGTTCATCTTCCTCGGAATCGGTCAGGCAGACCCCGATGCGGATGACGACGAGAGGCAGGGCTGAGGCACACCGCGTCCCGGCTTTCATTGTTCCTGAAATACTCAATTCGCGCCGCCCGCCAGGGGCGCTGCGCTCAGAGCAGGTGGCCCGACTTCGCCGCCTTGGTCGCCAGGTAGTCGCGGTTATGCGGGTTTTCGCCGACTTTCAGCGGCACGCGCTCGGCCACGGTGATCCCGCAATCTTCCATCATGGCGATCTTGCCGGGATTGTTGGTCATCAGGCGCACCGATGAGAACCCCATCCGCTTGAGAATATCCGCGCCGATGCGGAAATCCCGTTCGTCATCCTCGAATCCCAGCCGGTGATTGGCTTCGACCGTGTCGAATCCCTGATCCTGAAGGCTGTAGGCGCGCATCTTGTTGGCCAGCCCGATCCCGCGCCCCTCCTGGTTGAGATAAAGCAGAACACCCGCGCCCGCCGCGCCCATCTGCGCCAGCGCGCCGCGCAGTTGCGGGCCGCAATCGCATTTGAGGCTGCCCATCAGGTCGCCGGTGAAACAGGCCGAATGCAGCCGCGCCAGGACCGGCACGTCGCGCCGGGGCTGACCGATCTCGATGGCGTAATGTTCCTCGCCGCCATCCTCGGGGCGAAAGATGTGCAGCCGCCCGGCTTCGGACACCTCGAGCGGCAGGCGGGCGCTGACCACGGGGTGCAGCGGGCTGGTTTCGGCAATGAGCGCGCGTGCCTCGGTGGCGGGCACCGAAGTCAGGCGATGGCGGGCCGCAAAGGTCTCGGGCGTTTCGAGTTCAAGCAGCAGCGCGGCGGGCAGGAGGCGCGCCGATTTCACCAGCGCCAGCGCCAGGCGGTGCGGATCGGCACTGCCTTCGCGCACCGTCAGAAGCGGGCCTTTCATCGGCGTCTTCAGGTCGTCCGCAGGGTCGGCCACGCCCAGCACCCAGGCCAGCGAGGCATCCGGGGGCAGGGCGATGCGCGCGATGTCGCCGTCATAGGCGCGTGCCTTGAGCGTCGCGGCGCGCCGGGCGCTGATCGCCAGAACCGGTTGCCCGCCAAGCGCGCGCAGATCCGCCAGCCGCTGCCCGTCCAGCGTTTCGGCCGCCAGCACCAGTGCCGCGCCCTCAGCGGTTTCAAGCACCACCGGAACGCCCATGCGCAGATCGGCGCGGGCGCGGGCAAGCGTTTCTGTCAGGTCTGGTGCAAGGGTCATGCCGGTATCCGTTTGTTATTCTGTAACATGTAGCGTCTTTTGAAACGAATTGAAATATTCCCTCGCGCTGTAACACGTGGCTGTGAAGCGAGTGTTGCAAATCTTGCCGAACCCGGCCTCGTGGCGCATCTGTTGTGAAACAGCAAGAGGACCATGACCATGGGGCAGCTCAAGAAAATCCTTCTGGTGGACGATGACGAGGACCTGCGCGAGGCGCTGAGCGAGCAGCTTGTGATGACCGAGGATTTCGACGTGTTCGAAGCGGGCAACGGCAGCGAGGCGATGGCGCGGGCGCGTGACGGGATCTATGACCTTGTCATTCTCGATGTCGGTCTGCCCGATACGGACGGGCGCGAGCTGTGCCGGCTGATGCGCAAGCAGGGCGTCAAGGCGCCGATCATGATGCTGACCGGTCATGACGGCGATGCCGACACGATCCTGGGGCTGGATGCGGGCGCGAATGATTACGTCTCGAAACCCTTCAAGTTCCCGGTGCTCCTGGCGCGCATCCGCGCTCAGCTGCGCCAGCACGAACAATCCGAGGACGCGGTGTTCCAGCTTGGGCCATATACGTTCAAGCCCTCGATGAAGATGCTGATCGACGAATCCGAGCGCAAGATCCGCCTGACGGAGAAGGAAACCAATATCCTCAAGTTCCTCTACCGCTCACCGGAAGGGGTGGTGGCGCGCGATGTTCTGCTGCACGAGGTCTGGGGCTACAATGCGGGGGTCACGACGCATACGCTTGAGACGCACATCTATCGCCTGCGCCAGAAAATCGAACCCGATCCGTCGAATGCGCGTCTGCTGGTGACGGAATCGGGCGGTTATCGACTGTTGGCCTGAGGCATGCTGGCAACATACCCTTGGTTGAACCGGATTGAGGTTGCTCAATGACTGTGGCACTATACATTAGTATATGAAACCCGGTCCGCCGGGGGCAGAATCCCGTTGCATGTGCGGGTTATCGCATGCACCTCCCTGTTGGACTGGCCCCGGCTTCGTGCCGGGGCCTTTTTTTGCCGCGGCGCGCGCACGGGCGGATCCGGTTCGGCCGCACGGGAGGCGTTATACGGGTGGCGTCCGGCGCGGATGCCGGGTTAGAACACGGGCAATTGCAACGCGAGGATCGGGGGCGTCATGGCATTCACGCTGGCCACATGGAACATCAACTCGGTGCGGCTGCGCGAGGCGCTGGTCGCCCGGCTGCTCAAGGACGAGGCGCCCGATATCCTGTGCCTTCAGGAATGCAAGAGCCCGGTCGAGAAGATCCCGACCGAGGGTTTTGCCGAGCTTGGCTATCGCTACATGGTGGCGCGCGGGCAGAAAGGGTATAACGGCGTCGCGATCCTGTCGCGCCTGCCGATCGAGGATGCGGGCGACATGGATTTCGCCGCGCTGGGACATGCCCGCCACGTTGCCGCGCGGCTCGAGGACGGCACGCTCATTCACAATTTCTATGTTCCGGCGGGCGGCGATATCCCGGACCGCGAGAAGAACGAGAAATTCGGCCAGAAGCTCGACTACCTGACCGGGATGCGCGACTGGTTTCGCGATTCACGCCCCGAACGCGCGGTTCTTGTGGGGGATCTCAACATCGCGCCACGCGAGGATGACGTCTGGTCGCACAAGCAGCTTCTGAAAGTGGTCAGCCACACGCCGGTCGAGGTCGACCATCTTGGTGCGGTGATGGAGGCGGGGGGCTGGAACGATGCGACCCGCGCCGACATCCCGGAAGGGCAGCTTTACAGCTGGTGGTCCTATCGTGCCCGCGACTGGGACGCTGCCGACAAGGGGCGGCGGCTGGATCATGTCTGGGTCTCGGAGGACCTGAAGAACGCCGTCCATTCCAGCCGCATCCTGCGCGCCGCGCGGGGCTGGGACAAACCCAGCGACCACGCACCGGTCTTTGCAAGCTTCGATCTCTGAAAGCGCCTTTTTCGAAATTCAATTTCACCAGGTATGGATTTCCTTACTTATCATTTCGGCCATACCTGCGAAAAGAACCCGGCGAAGGCAGGAAGTGCCGAGTGCTTTGTTTGCGATTGTCAGGGTCTTGTCTTCAGGGCGGCGTGTCCGACCTTCGGGGCGGCCGCCGCCCACTCGCTTTGAGCCCCGGCAGGCTTCCCTTGCGGACGGATAAATCCGCGCCCCCCTTGCAAGACCTTGCGCGCTGCTCCATTTAGTCGCCAATGACACGCATAGCAGCCGGAGCCAGTGACATGCTTGAACTTGGCGGACAGACACCCCCTCAAACCGATCTGATCAAGGACGTCTCCGAGGCGGACTTTATGGCCGAGGTCGTCGAGGCCAGCCAGCAGGTCCCGGTCATCGTGGATTTCTGGGCGCCTTGGTGCGGGCCCTGCAAGACTTTGGGACCGGCTCTCGAGGCGGCGGTGACCAAGGCCAAGGGCGCCGTCAGGATGGCCAAGGTAAATGTCGACGAGAATCAGGCCATCGCGGGCCAGCTCAGGGTGCAGTCGATCCCGACGGTTTATGCGTTTTGGCAGGGCCAGCCGGTAGACGGGTTCCAAGGCGCGGTGCCGCCGTCGGAGATCGACGCCTTCGTGGCCCGCGTCATTGCCGCCGCTGGCGGCGAGGCGGGGGGCGATGACGGTCTGGCCGAGGCCGTGACTGCCGCCGAGGAGATGCTGGAACAGGGTGCCGCGGCAGATGCCGCGCAGACCTTTGCCGCCATCCTCCAGGAAGACCCGCAGAGCGCCGCCGCCTATGGCGGGCTGGTGCGCGCCCATATCGCGCTGGGCGAACTGGACCAGGCCGAGGCGATCCTGAACGGGGCGCCGGTCGAGATTTCCAAGACCCCCGAGCTTGAGGCCGCGCATGCACAGCTGGATCTGGCGCGGCAGGTGGCCGATGCGGGGCCGGTCAACGAGCTGCGCGCCAAGGTCGAGGCCGATCCCGGCGATCATCAGGCGCGGTTCGATCTGGCGAAGGCGCTTTACGCGGGCGGCGAGACCGAGGCGGCGGTGGATGAGCTGCTGGAGCTGTTCCGCCGCGACCGCGAGTGGAACGAAGAGGCCGCCAAGACGCAGCTTTTCACGATTTTCGACGCGCTCAAGCCGAACGATCCTATCGTTCTGGGCGGGCGGCGGAAACTGAGTTCGATGATATTTGCCTGACGGCGGGCATGGGCTAGTTCATCGCCATGTTCAATACGGCCGATCTGCCCGATGTGATTCCGATCTTTCCGCTGTCCGGTGCGCTGCTGCTGCCGCGCTCGCGACTGCCTTTGCACCTGTTTGAGCCGCGTTACCTGGCGATGCTGGATGATGCGCTGAAAACACCGGGGCGGCTGATCGGGATGGTGCAGCCCAATCCCGGCCCAGGGAAATCGGCGCAGGGGCTGCATGCGATCGGCTGCGCGGGGCGGGTGTCGCAGTTCTCGGAGACCGAGGACAGGCGCTACATGATCACGCTCACCGGGATCTCGCGTTTTCGCATCAAGGAAGAGGTCGAGGGGTTCACGCCCTACCGGCGTGCGCGCGTCTCGTGGCAGGGATTCGAGCCCGATACCGGCCCGCCCGATGACGATTGCTGCTTTGACCGGAGCGCGTTCCTGTCGCTGCTCGACCGCTACTTCCAGTCGCGTGAGTTGCAGACCGATTGGGATACGCTGACCCAGGCCGACGACGAGTTGCTGATCAATTCTCTTTCGATGCTGCTGGGCTTCGAGCCCGAGGACAAGCAGGCGCTGCTGGAGGCGCCGTCGCTGAGTACGCGGCGCGAGACATTGGTGACATTGATCGAATATGCTCTGCGCGGGGGTGATGACGAGGAGATCATGCAGTGAATGAGCCCAAGGAACAGCCGGCCTTCGACCGGCGCATGCTGGAGGCGTTGGTCTGCCCGCAGAGCCAGGCCACGCTGGAATATGACGCCGAGGCGCAGGAACTGATCAGCCGGTCCGCCGGGCTGGCCTTTCCGATCCGCGACGGGATTCCGGTGATGCTGCTGGACGAGGCGCGACAGCTCTAGCGCGTTGCCCCCGACGTTACGCCGGGGGACGCTGTCCCCCGGACCCCCTGAGGTATTTTCAGCCAGATGAAGGGGCGCGCGACCTGGCGGCCCTGTCGGCGCGCGAGGCCATCACGTCGCGCCCCAATGTGAGCGTGTAGGCCGACAGTTCCTGAAGCGCGCTGTCGGCCGCGGCGGGGTCGCGCGCGGCGACGGCGTCGGTGAGGCGCGCATGCAGGGATTCGATGGTTTCACGCGAGCGGGCGGTGAAGGTGATCATGTTCATCAAGGGCTGCATCGCCTCGACCGCGCCGGCAAGCTGGTAGCTGAGAACCGGGTTGGCGGCAGCATCGACGAAGGCGCGGTGAAACGCCACGTCCGATGCGCAGAAGGACTCGTCGCTCAGGCCGGGGCGGGATTGGCGGCGCAGTTCGGCGCGCATGGCGGCAAGATCGCTTTCGCCGCGGCGCGCGCAGGCCAGCGGCGCGCAGGCGCGTTCAAGCGCATAGCGCGCCTCGCAGGCGGTTTCAAAGCTGACCGCGTTCATCGACAGGAGCAGGGTCGAGGTGGTGATATGCTGGCCATACGCCTCGGCGTAGCTGAGCCGATTGACGAAGGCGCCGCCGAAGGCGCCGCGCTGGGTGCGGATCAGCGATTGCGCGGCCAGGCGTTTGAGCGCCTCGCGCACGGTGGGTCGCGAAACCGCGAATTGTTCGGCCAGTTCGGCTTCGGAGGGCAGGCGCTGATCGACGATCATGCGCCCCGAGACGATGGCGTCTCGGATTGCCTCTGCGATCTGGGCCGGCAGGCCGACCTTGTTGGCGGGGTCCATTTTCATTTGTCATACATTTAAATGTCTGACAATTTAAACGCAACCATCGAGTCGGGCGGGGGCGACATGATTTCAGCACGGATCAGGCGGATGACGGGCATGCACTGGCTGGTGCTGTTCGGGACGATCGTGCTGGCCTGGATCCTGCTTTACGTTATGGCGCTGCCCGAGGGTCTGCGCGCGGCGGGGCGGATCTATGGCGCCGACTTCCTCGCGAGCCTGTGCGTCGTGACGCCGGACAGCGCCGGGTTCGCGCGCATTGCCGCCATGTGGGCGCTGATGTCGGCGGCGATGATGGCGCCGACGGCGCTGCCCGCGCTGGCCACCTATGACGAGCTGTCGCATAGCGGGCAGACCCGGTTCGGGCTGTTGCTGGCGGGTTACATGGTGGTGTGGTTGGGGTTCTCGCTTCTGGCGGCGGCTGTGCAGATGGCGCTGTTTCGCGCCGGGCTGGTCAGCGCCTTCGGCGACAGCATGTCCGGGGTGCTTTCGGGAGGGCTTCTGTTGCTGGCGGGTGCGTATCAGTTCAGCCCGCTCAAGGCGGCCTGCCTTGCGAAGTGCCGCGCGCCGCTCGGCTTTTTCATGCAGCATTGGGACGAGGGCGCCTGGCGCAACGGCCTGCGGCTTGGGCTCGTGTGCCTGGGATGTTGCTGGGCGCTGATGGCGCTGGCCTTCGTGGGCGGGGTGATGAACCTTGCGTTCATGGGGCTGGCGACGGCGATCATGGTGATCGAGAAACTGCCCGATCTCGGGCGTTGGCTGACGCGGCCACTGGGTGGCCTGCTCATGATGGGCGGGCTCTGGTGGTGCCTTTCGGCGATCTGATCTGAGTTGTTCTGAAGGAGGAAGAGAAATGCCATTCGACCAACCGGGCACGGTGCCCTGGACCATCAAGGGGGAGCTGATCCTCAATTGCAACTGCACGGTGTTCTGCCCCTGTGTCGTGTCTCTGGGCCAGCATCCGCCCACCGAGGGCCATTGCCAGGCCTGGGCCGGGGTGCGCATCGACGAGGGGCAGTATGGGGACGCGGATCTGTCGGGTCTCAACGTGGGCCTGATGCTGGAGATCCCCGGCATGATGGCGCGGGGCAACTGGAAGGCCGCCGCCTATATCGACGAGCGCGCGAGCGAGGAGGCCTACGAGGGGCTGGTCAATATCTTCAGCGGCAAGGCGCGGGGCACGACGGGTCTGTTCAGCGTGCTGGTGAGCGAATTCCTGGGTGCAGAGCGCGCGCCGGTGGTGTTCGAGACCGAAGGCAAGGCGCGCCGCCTGATGGTGGGCAAGACGATCCAGGGCGAGGTGGTGCCGGTCGAGGGCCATGGCGGCGAGGATATCGTGGTGACCAACACGCAATACTGGATGGGGCCGAACATTACGGTTGCCACCGCCACCAAGGGCCGCGTGCGTGCCTTTGGCCGGGTGTGGGATTTCGACGGGCGCAGCGCAGAGATCTGCCAGATCGACTGGAAAGGCCCGCGCTGATGATCCTGCCCGGCTATGTCGTGACGATGGCAGGCTACAATGGCTGGCAGAACCGCCAGCTGGAGGCGGCGCTGGATGCTGTGCCCGATGCCGTGCTGCGCGCGGACCGGGGCGCGTTTTTCGGCTCGATCCTGGGGACGCTCAATCATCTGCTCTGGGGGGATCTCATGTGGATGAGCCGCTTTGCGCCGGAACGGGCGATGCGCCCCGAGGGGGGCATTGCGGACAGTCCGGGGCTTTGCGAGGCTTACGGGGATTGGCGCGCCGCGCGGCGTTCGCTTGACGGTGAGATCGAAGAGTGGGCCGCGGGGCTTGATGCGGCAGCGCTGGCGGGGCCGCTCAACTGGTTCTCGGGCGCGCTGGGGCGGGATGTCACGAAGCCGATGGCGCTTTGCGTGGTGCATATGTTCAACCACCAGACCCATCACCGCGGGCAGGTTCACGCGATGCTGACGAAAGAGGGGTTGAAGGCGCCGGTAAGCGATCTGTTCGCCATGCCGGAGGACGTCTGAGTCTGCGGGCGGGGGCGAGGGGCCAGCCCCTCGCGCTCCCCGGAGTATTTACGAAACGGTGAAGCGGGTCGAAGGCCCGCATAACAGAAGGGAGCTTGCGATGTTCAACGCATTGGTGGTCGAGAAGGACGAGGAAAGCGGCAAGACCGCAGCTGCGGTCAGGCAGATCGGGGTCGATGACCTGCCCCATGGCGAGGTGCTGGTCGCCGTCGAGTATTCAACGGTGAATTACAAGGACGGGCTGTGCATCGGGCCGGGCGGGGGACTGGTGCGGAACTACCCGCATGTGCCGGGGATCGATTTCGCGGGCGTTGTCGAGGAAAGCGCGGATGCGCGATACAAGCCCGGTGACCGGGTGGTGCTGACCGGCTGGCGCGTGGGCGAGGCGCATTGGGGCGGTTATGCCCAGAAGGCGCGGGTGCTGGCCGATTGGCTGGTGCCGTTGCCCGAGGGGCTGGATACGCGCGCGGCGATGGCCGTGGGCACAGCCGGTTTCACCGCGATGCTGTCGGTCATGGCGCTTGAGGATCATGGGCTGGCGCCAGGCCACGGGCCGGTGCTGGTCACCGGGGCTGCTGGCGGTGTCGGCTCGGTCGCGACGGCGATTCTGGCGCATCTGGGATATGAGGTGGCTGCGGTGACGGGGCGACCCGAGACTGCGGACTACCTGAAGGACCTCGGCGCGAGCCAGATCGTGGCGCGTGAGGAACTGAGCGAAGTGACGCGCAAGCCGCTGGAATCCGAGCTTTGGGCGGGCTGCGTCGATGCGGTGGCCGGCGTGATGCTGGGACGTGTCCTGAAGCAGATGAAATACGGCAGCTCGGTCGCCGCCGTTGGTCTTGCGGGGGGCGCTGCGATCGAGGGTGCGCTGATCACGCCCTTCATCCTGCGCGGTGTCAACCTGCTGGGGATCGACAGCGTGATGCAGCCCTATGAGAACCGGCTGCGCGCCTGGGAGCGGATCGCGAGCGACCTGCCGATGGACAAGCTCGAGGCGATGATCCAGCCGGCGACCCTGTCGGACCTTCCCGAACTGGGGCGCGGTATCCTTAAGGGCCAGGTGAAGGGGCGCGTCGTTGTCGATGTGAATGCCTGACACGGGAGCCGCGTGAGACTGCGGGGGCAGGGCGCGATGTCGCGTCTGCCCCCGCAAGGGGCGCGATTGATTGATTTTCTGCCCCTTGGCGCGTTACCGTCGCACCAAGGGGCATCCTGCGGAGGCGCCGCAGGCCCCCATTTGGCATGGTGACCGGACCCGGCGCGCATTGGTCGCCTGTGCCGGATTGCCGTGCAAAAGGAGGATTTCGGATGTTCAAGAAGATCATGACGCCGGTTGATCTGGCGCATCGTGGCGACCTGAAAAAGGCGCTGGCGGTCACTGCAGACCTGGCCAAACATTACGGCGCCGAGGTGGTGTTTGTCGGGGCGACCACCTCGACCCCCAGTTCGGTTGCCCACACGCCAGAGGAATACAAGGAGAAGCTTCTTGAATTCGCATCCGGACAGGGCAGCGAGAACGGGTTCGAGGCCACGGCGGACGTGGTGATCGCGCATGACCCCAGCGCCGATATCGATGATGTGCTGCTCAAGGCGGTGCGCGATACCGGTGCCGATGTCGTGGTGATGCAAAGCCACATGCCCGACATCATGGACTACATCTGGCCCTCGAATGGCGGCAAGATCGCGGAGCATGCCAAGTGCTCGGTTTTCGTGGTGCGCGGCTGAGAACGGGGCGCGCCGGTTTCCGTCCGTTTCGGGCGCAGTTCGGCGCGCCGCTTTCGGGTTGCAGCGATGCTTGCCGTTTGCGGCAACCCGGGTATGTTGTGCCCCGAGGTGCCAAACAGGGGGTCAGCGGGTGAGCGCAGCAGATGAGGTCGTGATTCGTCCGTTCCGGGACGAGGATGGCGAAGCATTGTGGCCGATCCTGCGTGATGTGATCCGGCTTGGCGACACCTATGCCATCGATCCGGGTCTCAACCGCGACCGGATGCTGGATCTGTGGACGGTGCAGGCGCGCGCCTGTTTCGTGGCCGAGCGCGCTGGCGAGATCCTTGGCACCTATTACATCAAGTCCAACCAGGCCGGGGGCGGCGCGCATGTCTGCAATTGCGGATACATGACCGCGCCCCAGGCGCGCGGGCAGGGCGTTGCGCGCGCCATGTGCCTGCATTCGCAGATCGAGGCGGTCAAGCTGGGTTACAAGGCGATGCAGTTCAACCTTGTGGTCTGCACCAATACGGGCGCGATCCGGCTTTGGAGCAGCCTCGGCTTTGAAACCGTGGGCCGCCTGCCGCAGGCCTTCGATCACCCGGAAGAAGGGCTGGTTGACGCGCTGGTCATGTATAAGTGGCTGGGCGAGGCGCCGACGGCCTGATCTTTTCACGACATTGACGCAAGGACGGAACGGCCCACGGGAAATCGTGGGACCGTGCTGCGCTGCGACGCAGGCAAACTGCGCCTCACAGGCGAATCACGGGGGCGTGAGCGCGTTCCGGGGTGAACTCCTGGCCCGTTTTTCAGTGGATTCGAAGCCTTCTCGATGCGGTAGATGAAAAAAAGCGGGAATTCGTGGGAAAAATTCGGCCCGGGCCATCGCTACCATATTTTGTGTTGAATTATCTGGATAACGCTAAGTCCTGCGTTCGCGCCACGCTTCTATCCACATTATCTTGTTCTCCAAGGGACGCTGAAACAAGATGATGTGGCTGTTTCCCTCAAAAACTTATTGATTTCCATGAATTCCCATGTCATCCCTTTATACACGATGAAGACGGGAACAAAGGGGCGCTACAAAGACCCCGAACAAAAAACTCCCAAGTCAGGTTTCATACAGGCACCCGCTTTCATCGAAACAAGAGATCCGGCGCGCGGGCGAGCAGACATCCCCCCAGGTGGCGCGCGCAGTCGGACACCCCGCAAGGCGGGACGAGGGCGGCGGATTGGGCAGTGGCAGCAGCTCAATCCGCCGTTTCGTTTCAAGGGCCCGGTTTTCGGGCGCATGAAGAGAGGCGGACAAGACAGTGGTTCGCAGGTTCAGAGGCGAGAGCCAGCACAAGGTGGACAGCAAGGGCAGGGTGTCGATCCCGGCCTCGTTTCGCCGTGTGCTCGAAGCCTCGGACCCGCATTGGACCGACGGGCTGAATCCCGAGCTTGTCATCGTCTATGGCGATCATCGCCGCAATTACCTAGAATGCTACACGATGGAAGCCATCGCAGAGGTCGATTCCAAGATCGACGCCCTGCCGCGCGGCTCGATGCAGCGCAAGATGCTCCAGCGCCTGTTTCACGGGCAATCCTATCCCACCAATGTCGACGAGACCGGCCGCCTGGTGCTGCCAGCCAAGCTGCGCCAGAAGATCGACCTTGAGGGCGAGGCCTTTTTCATTGCAGCGGGCGATACGTTCCAGATCTGGAAGCCCGAGACATATGAAGAGGAAGAGCTGGCCAAGACCGAGGAATGGCTTGACGAGTTGCCCGAGGATTTCGATCCGCTGGTTTTCCTGGATGACGCGAAAGGCGAGTGAAGCATGGCTGCCGCTGCCCTCGCATCAGGTTCCGCTCCGCATATCCCCGTTCTCCTGCGTCCGCTTTTGGCGGCGGTTGCCCCTGTCGAGGGGGTCTGGGTCGATGGGACACTGGGTGCGGGTGGGTATGCGCGCGGCCTGCTCGATGCCGGTGCTCAGAAGGTGATCGGCGTGGACCGCGACCCGCTGGCGCTTGAGATGGCGCGCGATTGGGGCGCTGAATATGGCGCGCGCCTCGAGCTGGTCGAGGACCGGTTCTCAAATCTCGACGATCATGTCGAGGGCGTTGCGGGGGTGGTGCTGGATCTTGGTGTGTCCTCGATGCAGCTTGACCGCGCCGAGCGCGGATTTTCCTTTCACCGCGACGGCCCGCTCGACATGCGTATGAGCCAGCAGGGGCCGACCGCCGCTGACCTCGTGAACAACGCGGACGAGGGCGAGCTTGCCGATATCCTGTTTTTTTATGGCGAAGAGCGCGCCAGCCGGCGCATCGCCCGCGCGATCCTGCGCGAACGTGCGCTTGAACCGATCGAAACCACCCTGCGCCTTGCCGGTATCGTCGAAAAATGCCTGCCGCGCCCCAAGCCCGGCCAGATCCATCCGGCGACCCGCAGTTTTCAGGCGCTACGCATCGCGGTGAACGACGAATTCGGCGAATTGGTGGCCGGACTCGAGGCCGCCGGGCGCGCGCTGGCGCCGGGGGGCAAGCTTGCGGTTGTTACCTTCCATTCCATCGAGGACCGGATGGTGAAGCGCTTTCTTCAGGCCAAGTCGGGCGGCGGGGGCGGCGGCAGCCGCCATGCGCCGCGCATCACTCCGGCCCCGGCGGAATGGGAGCTGAAGAGCCGCAAGGCCATCGGCCCGGACGATCAGGAACTGGGCGAGAATCCACGCGCCCGCAGCGCCAAGCTGCGCGTCGCTATCCGCACCGAGGCGCCCGCCACGCCCGCTGACCGCAAGGCGATCGGCATGCCACTGCTCAAGGGGGACAGATAATGCGAAGCCTGTTCTATGTTTTGACCGCCCTCGCGGTCATTGGCCTGGCCTTCTGGGCCTACCGCGAGAATTACCGCACGCAGGCGGCGCTGTCGCAGGCCGAGCAGCTTCAGCACGAGATCGCCCGCACCCGGCAGCGCCTGCGGGTCTTGAATGCCGAATGGGCCTATCTCAACCGGCCCGAGCGGCTGATGGAGCTGGCTGAACTTAATTTCGACAAGTTGGGGCTGTTGCCGCTGCAACCCTATCAGTTCGGCAAGATCGACCAGGTGGCCTATCCGCCCGAGGACGAAATGCTGCCGATCCTGAACCCGATCGAAGTGTCCGGCATGGAGGTGCAAGAACCATGATCCGCACGCCACTACGCCCGCTTGCCCGCATTCTCGATGCCCGCGCCAAAGGTGAGAACCCGGACGCCATCGAGCGCGAGAACATTCGGATCCGTCATGAACAGATGCGCGACCGTGCCCGGATGCGGGCCGAGGGGCGGCTTCTGGTGCTGGGGGTGATGTTCTTTTGCGCCTTCGGGGTGATCGGCGGGCGGATGGGGGTGCTGGCCAGTACCGAACCCAGCGAGCCGCGCAGCTCGGTGGCCGGGGCGCAGATATTGGCGCAGCGTGCCGATATCGTGGACCGTCAGGGCCGGATTCTGGCCACCAATTTCGAGACCCACAGCCTTTATGCGCAGCCGCCCCAGATGGTCGACCCCGAGCGTGCGGTCGAAGAACTGGTGCGGATCTTCCCGGACCTCGACCGCGAGCGCCTGACCAAGGACCTGACTGGCAAGCGCAAGTTCCTGTGGATCAAGAAGAAACTCAGCCCCGAGCAGAAGCAGGCCGTGCATGATATCGGCGAGCCGGGCCTGCTGTTCGGCCCGCGCGAGATGCGCCTCTACCCCAACGGTAAGCTGGCGTCGCATGTGCTGGGAGGTGCCAGTTTCGGGCGTGAGGGTGTGCATGCGGCCGAGGTGATCGGCGTTGCGGGCGTGGAAAAGACCTTTGACGAGCGCTTGCGCGACCCCGCGCATGGGCATGAGCCGCTGCGCCTGTCGCTGGATCTGTCGGTGCAGGCGGCGACGGAACGGGTGCTTGATGGCGGCATGAAGCTGATGAATGCCAAGGGTGCGACCGCGATCCTCATGGAGGTGAAGACCGGCGAGATCCTTGCGCTGGCCTCGCTGCCGGATTTCGACCCCAATGACCGCCCGCGTGCGCCCACCGAGGGCAATCCGAGCGACAGCCCGTTGTTCAACCGCGCGGTGCAGGGGGTCTATGAGCTTGGTTCGACCTTCAAGATATTCGCGGTGGCGCAGGCGCTGGAACTGGGGCTGATCAATCCCTCGACGCTGATCGACACCAAGGGGCCGCTGCGCTGGGGCAAGCACCGGATCCGCGATTTCCATGATTACGGCTCCGAGATGACCGCCACCAAGGTGATCGTCAAATCCTCGAATATCGGGACGGCCCGTATTGCGCAGATGATCGGCATCGAGCGCCAGCAGGATTTCATGAAACGTCTGGGCTTCTTCGAGCCGACGGCAGTTGAGATGGTCGAGGCCAAGGGCGGGCAGCCGCTGTTGCCGCCGCGCTGGTCCGAACTGTCGACGATGACGATTTCCTATGGTCATGGTCTCTCGGCCACGCCGATGCACCTGGCCGCCGCCTATGCGACGCTGGCGAATGGCGGGCGCAAGGTGACGCCGAGCCTGTTGCGCCAGCCCGCGGCACAGCTTGGACCGCGCGTGATGTCCGAGCAATCCGCGCGCGCCTCGATGACCATGCTGCGCAAGGTGGTGTCCGAAGGCACTGCCAGCATGGGCGAGGTCGAGGGTTATGCCGTCGCGGGCAAGACCGGCACCGCCGACAAACCCAAGGAACGCGGCGGCGGCTATTACGACGACAAGGTGATCGCCACCTTCGCGAGCGTCTTTCCCGCGCATGATCCGCAATATGTGCTGGTGGTGACGCTTGACGAACCGGTCGAAACCTCGGGCGACGAGCCGCGCCGCACCGCTGGCTGGACCGCCGTGCCCGTCGCCGCCGAGATCATCCGCCGGGTGGCGCCCCTGTTGGGATTGAGACCGCAGATTGAACCCGGCGAACTGGCTGGTATAACGCTCACATCGAACTAGGCCGACGGGCGGAAAAATATGGCGGCGGGGCAGACCAAATCATTGGCGGAACTGGGGCTTACGGCCCAGGGCGGGCGCCGGGCCGAGATCACCGGCCTGTCCGTCGACAGCCGCGAGGTGCGCAAGGGGCATCTCTTCGCGGCGCTGCCCGGCACAAAGGTGCATGGCGGTGATTTCATCCAATATGCGCTGCGCATGGGTGCGGCGGCGATCCTGACGGATGCGCGCGGCGCGCGGCTTGCGGCGGACGAGCTTTCGACCAGTGACGCCGCGCTGATCCTCGCCGAGGACCCGCGCCAGACGCTGGCCTATGCCGCCGCGCTGTGGTTCGGTGCGCAGCCCGAGGTGGTGGTCGCCGTGACCGGCACCAACGGCAAGACCTCGGTCGCAAATTTCTGCCGACAGATCTGGACGGAACTGGGTTTCGCGGCGGTGAATATAGGCACCACCGGGGTCGAGGGCGCCCATGAAGCCCCGCTGGCCCACACCACGCCTGAACCCATCACCCTGCATCGGGTGCTTGCGGATTGCGAGGCGGCGGGCGTGACCCACGCCGCGATGGAGGCATCCTCGCACGGGCTTGAGCAGCGCCGCCTTGACGGGGTCCGCCTGGTGGCAGCGGGGTTCACGAATTTCAGCCAGGATCACCTGGATTACCACGCCGGTTTCGACGAGTATTTCGCCGCCAAGGCGGGGCTTTTTGCCCGTGTCCTGCCCGAGGACGGGATCGCGGTCATCAATGTCGATGATGACAAAGGCCCCGCGATGGCCGAGATCGCCTGCGCGCGCGGTCAGGACCTGATCACGGTGGGCCGCGCGGCGGGCAGCGACATTCAGCTTCAGGCGCAGCGATTTGCCCCGACCGGGCAGGATCTGCGATTTGACTGGAAGGGGCGTGCGCATCAGGTATCGCTTGACCTGATCGGCGGCTTCCAGGCCGAAAACGTGCTGCTGGCCGCCGGGCTGGCCATCGCCGCCGGGGCCGATCCCGAGCGCGTCTTCGAGACGTTGGGACAGATGAAGACCGTGCGCGGGCGCATGCAGCTGGCTGCGACACGGGCCAATGGCGCGACGGTATTCGTCGATTTCGCCCATACGCCCGATGCCATCGCCACCGCGTTGAAGGCGCTGCGTCCGCATGTGATGGGCCGTCTCGTGGCCGTCGTCGGGGCAGGGGGTGACCGCGATACCGCCAAGCGGCCCCTGATGGGGCAGGCGGCGGTCGAGAATGCCGACCTCGTGATCGTCACCGATGACAACCCACGCCGCGAAGAGCCGGCCGCGATCCGTGCCGCGGTGATGGCGGGCGTTGCCGATGCCGACGGTGCCGAGCTGGCCCGCGAGGTAGGCGACCGCGCCGAAGCCATCCTGCGCGGTGTCGACATGCTGGGGCCGGGCGATGCGCTGCTAATCTGCGGCAAGGGTCACGAGACCGGGCAGATCGTCGGCGACGATGTCTTTCCCTTCGATGACAGCGAACAGGCCAGCGTCGCGGTGGCGGCGCTTGACGGGGGGCTGGCATGACATTGTGGCGCGCAGACGACGCTGCCCGCGCCACTGGCGGGCGCGCCACGGGTGACTGGCAGGCAGATGGCGTGTCGATCGACAGCCGCAGCTTGCAGGCGGGCGATCTGTTCGTGGCGCTCAAGGTGGCGCGCGACGGCCATGATTTCGTCGCGCAGGCGCTGGCCAATGGTGCCGCCGCCGCGCTGGTCAGCCGCATTCCTGACGGACTTGACGACAATGCTCCGCTGCTGATCGTCGATGATGTTCAGGCCGCGCTCGAGGATCTGGGCCGCGCCGCGCGGGCGCGCAGCGATGCGCGCGTGGTGGCGGTGACCGGCTCGGTCGGCAAGACATCGACCAAGGAAATGCTGCATGTGGTGCTTGGCGCGCAGGGCCGCACTCACAGCGCCGAGGCAAGCTACAACAACCAGTGGGGCGTGCCGCTGACATTGGCGCGGATGCCGGCTGATACCGAATTCGCGGTGATAGAGATCGGCATGAACCATCCCGGCGAGATCGCGCCGCTCAGCCGCATGGCGCGCCCGCATGTGGCGCTGATCACCACCGTCGCCGCCGCCCATCTCGAGGCGTTTGAAAGCATCGTCGGCATTGCCCACGAAAAGGCCGCCATATTCGATGGGCTCGAGCCGGAAGGCACCTGTATCTTCAACGCCGATATCGACGCGGACGCGCTGCGCGCCGTCACGGATGCGGCGCAGGTCACCGGCGGGCCGGTGGTCCGGTTCGGGGCGCGCGAGGACTGCGACTACCGTCTGGCTTCGGTTCAGCTGACCGCGGACGCCACCGTGATCAAGGCCGACCTGCCCTCGGGGCCGCAGATCGTGAAACTCTCGGCGCCGGGGCGTCACTTCGCCGCCAACGCGCTTGGCGTGCTTGCCGTCGCCGAGGCGCTTGGAGTGGATGCGACGCTGGCGGCGCGTGATCTGTCGAACTGGCAGCCCCCGGCGGGGCGCGGAACGCGCGAAGTGATCGTGCTGGACCCGGTCGACGATCATTCGATCACCCTGATCGACGACGCCTTCAACGCCAACCCGACCTCGATCAAGGCCGCTCTCGAGGTGCTGGCTGCGGCCATGCCCGAAGACAGCGTCGGGCGCGTGTCCAAGGGACGGCGCATCGCCATCCTGGGCGACATGCTGGAACTTGGCCCCGACGAGATCGCCCTGCATCAGGCGCTGGCACAGCTGCCGCAGATCGAGGCGCTGGATACCGTCCATTGCGTCGGCCCGCGTATGCAGTCCCTCTGGGAGGCTTTGCCGGAGGCGAAGCGCGGCCGCGCGGTCGCCAGCGCCGAGGAACTGGCAGAGCAGGCCCATCGTGTGATAGACGCCGGCGATGTCGTGCTGGTCAAGGGCTCCAAGGGGAGCCGGGTCAGCCTTGTCGTCGACGCGCTGCGCCGGATCGGGCGTGCCGCCGGGCAGCAGATGGAGAGGCGCTGAAATGTTGTATTGGTTGACAGGGTTGTCGGATGGCGGGGATGTGTTCAACCTGTTCCGCTATATCACCTTCCGGGCCGGGGGTGCCTTCATGACGGCGTTGTTCTTCGGCTTCATATTCGGGCCGCCGTTGATCAACGTTCTGCGCAAGCGCCAGGGCAAGGGGCAGCCGATCCGCTCCGACGGGCCGGAAACGCATGCTGCCAAGTCCGGGACACCGACAATGGGCGGGCTTCTGATCGTCGGGGCCTTGATGACGTCGACCCTGCTATGGGCGCGGCTCGACAATCCCTATGTCTGGATGGTGCTGTTCGTCACCCTGTCCTTCGGGCTGATCGGCTTTTGGGACGATTACGCCAAGGTCAGCAAGCAGAACGTCCAGGGCGTGCCGGGCAAGCTGCGGCTCGGGCTTGGCTTTCTCATTGCCGCTATCGCCGCCGCCTGGGCGGCTTGGTATCATCCGGGCGAGCTCCAATACCAGTTGGCGTTGCCGGTGTTCAAGGACACGCTGATCAACCTGGGCTGGCTGTTCGTGCCCTTCGCGATGATCGTGATCGTCGGGGCGGCCAATGCGGTGAACCTGACCGACGGGCTCGATGGGCTGGCGATCATGCCGGTGATGATTGCGGGCGGTGCGCTTGGGGTCATCGCCTATGCGGTGGGGCGGGTCGATTTCACCGAGTATCTTGACGTGCATTACGTGCCGGGGACCGGCGAGATCCTGATCTTCACCGCGGGTCTTTTCGGCGGCGGCCTGGGGTTCCTTTGGTATAACGCGCCGCCTGCGGCGGTGTTCATGGGCGATACCGGGTCACTGGCGCTCGGCGGGGCGCTTGGGGCGATCGCGGTCGCCACCAAGCACGAGATCGTGCTGGCCATTGTCGGCGGGCTGTTCGTGGTCGAGGCGCTGAGCGTCATCATCCAGGTTCTCTATTTCAAGCGCACCGGGAAACGGGTTTTCCTGATGGCGCCGATCCATCATCACTATGAAAAGAAGGGCTGGGCCGAGCCGCAGATCGTGATCCGCTTCTGGATCATCGCGCTTATCCTTGCCATGATCGGGCTGGCGACGCTGAAAATTCGTTGATCGGCGCTCCGGTCGCGTCGGCGCGGATACGATGCCGACGCGATACCGACATGAGACCGACGCGATGCAGATTGGCCAAGGATGACGGAACGCCCTTGTTAACAAGGCGTGACTCGCATCGTGGCCCTGATGGTCGCCTTGCCGGTTAAGGTTTCGTTAACCGCTTGCGCGCAAGGCGTTCCGGGGGCAGTTTGGCGCGGCGAATGAACGAAGGGGTGAGGCATGATCGAGGTGCAGGGCGTGTCCGGGCAGCGCGTGGCGGTATTGGGCCTCGGGCGTTCGGGCCTCAGTGCGGCGCGCGCCCTGCGGGCGGGCGGGGCGCAGGTTCTGGCCTGGGACGACTCACCCGAGGCGCGTGAAAAGGCGCTGGAAGAAGGCTTCGAGATCAAGGACTTGACGCGTGACGGGGCCTTTGGCGATATCGCCATGCTGATCGTCAGCCCCGGTATCCCGCATCTTTATCCGCAGCCCAATAAGGCGGTCGCCAATGCCCTGCGCGAAGGGGTCGCGGTGGACAATGACATCGGGCTGTTCTTTCGCTCTTTCGCGGCGGCCGGATGGGCCGCGCATGACGTGCCGCCCCGGGTGGTTGCGGTCACGGGAAGCAATGGAAAATCAACGACTTCGGCACTGATCCACCATGTGCTGCAAGAGGCCGGCAAGGATGTGCAGCTGGCCGGGAACATCGGACGGGGGGTGTTGGACATCGACCCGCCGGAGGATGGCGGTGTGGTGGTGCTTGAGCTGAGCAGCTATCAGACCGAGCTGGCCCGCGCCCTGACCCCGGATGTTGCTGTTTTCACTAACTTATCTGCCGATCATCTGGATCGTCACGCAGGGCTGGGTGGCTATTTCGCGGCCAAGCGGCGGCTGTTCGCCGAGGGCGGGCCGGACCGGGCAGTGATCGGGGTGGACGAGGCCGAGGGGCTGTTCCTGGCCGGGCAGATGGCCGAGGCGCCGGGGGATGACCGGGTGATCCGGGTGTCGGTCAACCGCAAGCTGGCGGGGCCGGGATGGTCGGTATTCGCGCGCAAGGGGTTCCTTTCGGAATACCGCAAGGGCCGTCAGGCCGGCTCTATAGATTTGAGAAATATCAAGGGCTTGCCCGGTGAGCACAACCACCAGAACGCCTGCGCAGCCTATGCCGCCTGCCGCACGCTGGGGCTGTCGCCCAAGGTGATCGAGCGGGCATTTCACAGCTTTGCGGGGTTGCCGCACCGCAGCCAGTTGATTGCCGAGAAGGACGGGGTGAAATTCGTCAATGACAGCAAGGCCACCAATGTGGATTCGGCCCTCAAGGCCCTGAAAGCATTCGGGAAAATCCGCTGGATTTGCGGGGGACTGGAAAAGGAGGGCGGCCTTTCGGCGCTGGCGCCTGCGCTGGAGAATGTCACGAAAGCCTATGTGATCGGACGCGAGGCGGCAGAATTTTCCCTGCAACTTGAAGGGGTTGAGGCTGAAATCTGCACCACGATGGCGCGCGCCGTAGAGGCGGCCATGAAAGAGGCGCAACCCGGTGAAACGGTGCTTCTGGCCCCGGCGGCGGCCAGTTTCGACCAGTATGACAACTTTGAAAAGCGCGGCGAGGACTTCATCGAGGAGGTCCGCAGCCGGCTGTGAGTTTCCGTACGAAACGTCCGGTTTGTACGCCGGTTTTGTACATGAATGAGGCGCGCGCCGGGCTGGAATGTACAAACCCGCATGAAACCCGCTGATCAGCCCGTTTCGCCGCCCGCGATCGCCTGTCCCGCGGCCCAGCCCGAGGACCACGCCCACTGGAAGTTATATCCCCCCAGCCAGCCGGTCACGTCGACACCTTCGCCGATGAAGTAGAGCCTTGGCAGGTGGCGCGACATCATGCTGCGCGACGAGAGCCCGTCGGTCGAGACGCCGCCAAGGGTGACTTCGGCGGTGCGGTATCCTTCCGAGCCGCCGGGGCGAAGGTGCCAGGCGCGAAGCCCCGCGACTATCTCGGCGAGCGCCGCGTCGGACTGGTCGGCGAGATTGCCCGCCGGCAGGCCGGGAGCGAGGTGATCTACGAGGCGGGCGGGCAGGTGGCGCGCGAGTTCGGTGGTGAGGTTGCGCCGCCCGGCGGATTGCCGCTGTTCGCGCAGGGCCGCCAGCAAGCCGCCAGCCGGGTCGAGATCGAGGATGATCTCTTCGCCCTCGCGCCAATAGGATGAGATCTGAAGGATCGCCGGCCCGGAGAGGCCGCGATGGGTGAAGAGCACCGCCTCTTCAAAACTGGTGCGCTCATTCGCGACGCGGGCAGGGGTGGCGATGCCGGAGAGGGCGGAAAAGCGCCCCTCGGGAAAGGTGAGGGGCACGAGCGCGGGGCGGGTCTCGGTGACGGAGTGGCCGAATTGGCGGGCAATGTCATAGGCGAGGCCGGTCGCGCCCATCTTGGGGATCGACCTGCCGCCGGTCGCCACCACCAGGTTGCGCGCGCGCACCGTGCGGCGCGCGCCCTCATGGTCGATCTCGGCGCGAAAGCCCTGATCGTCATGGGAGAGACCCGCCAATGATGCCTGAAGCCAGAGATCGGCGCCCGCGCGGGCCATCTCGGCACGCAAGAGCGCGATGATCTGCCCGGAGCGCCCGTCGCAGAAGAGCTGCCCGAGGGTCTTTTCGTGCCATGTGATGTCGTGACGCGCGAGAAGGTCGATGAAATCCCATTGCGTGTAGCGGCTGAGCGCGGATTTGCAGAAATGGGGGTTTTCGGAGAGGAAGTTTTCCGGCTCGGTATAGAGATTGGTGAAGTTGCAGCGCCCGCCGCCGGAAATGCGGATCTTTTCGCCCGGCGCCTTGGCATGATCCAGCACGAGAACGCCCGGCCCGGCATGGGCGGCGCACATCATGCCGGCGGCGCCGGCGCCAAGGATCAGCGTGTTGACCTGCATCGGATTGCCCTTGGCGCAAGCGGCGTGCGGGGTCAACGGGTTTCGGTTGGCGCGGGCGGGGCATGAGTGCTTCCCACGGCGCGGTTCTGGTGCTAAACTGGAAGGCGAGACCCCGAAAACGGGGCGGGACATGAGGCAGTAGTCGGCGGTTCATATGACAGAGATGGTCTATGGCACGATCCCGGTCAGGGATTCGGAGCCAATCCTTCCGAAATGGTGGCGCACCATCGACCGGTGGTCGGTGTCCTGTGTCCTCATTCTTTTCAGCATCGGCATCCTGCTGGGGCTGGCGGCCTCGCCGCCGCTGGCCGAATCGAACGGGTTTCAGCCGTTTCACTACGTGCAGCGGCAAGCGGTCTTTGGCGGTGCCGCGCTGGTGGCGATGGTGCTGACCTCGATGATGAGCCCGCAGCTGGTGCGCCGCCTTGCGGTGCTGGGGTTCCTTGGGGCCTTCGTTGCGCTGGTGTTGCTGCCGGTTTTCGGCACCGATTTCGGCAAGGGCGCGGTGCGCTGGTATTCGATGGGGTTCGCGAGCGTGCAGCCGTCGGAATTCCTCAAGCCCGGTTTCGTGGTGGTGGCGGCCTGGATGATGGCCGCGAGCCAGGAGATCAACGGCCCGCCGGGCCTGTCGTGGTCGTTCGGCCTGACGCTGGTGATCGTGGCGTTCCTGGCGATGCAGCCGGATTTCGGGCAGGCGTGCCTGGTGCTGTTCGGCTGGGGTGTCATGTATTTCGTGGCCGGTGCGCCAATCCTGCTGCTGTTGGGCATGGCGGGCTGCGCGGTGCTGGCGGGGAGCCTCGCCTATTCCAGTTCCGAGCATTTCGCGCGCCGGATCGACGGCTTCCTGAGCCCGGATGTGGACCCGACGACGCAGCTTGGCTTTGCCACCAATGCGATCCGCGAGGGCGGTTTCTTTGGTGTCGGCGTGGGCGAGGGCGAGGTGAAGTGGTCCTTGCCCGATGCGCATACGGATTTCATCATCGCGGTCGCGGCCGAGGAATACGGGCTGGTTCTGGTGCTGTGCATCATCGCGCTTTACACTTGGGTGGTGGTGCGATCGCTGCTGCGTCTGATGCGCGAGCGCGATCCGTTCATCCGCTTGGCGGGCACCGGGCTTGTGGCGACCTTCGGGGTTCAGGCGATGATCAACATGGGTGTCGCGGTCAGGCTGTTGCCTGCCAAGGGCATGACCCTGCCATTCGTGAGCTATGGTGGCTCTTCGCTGATCGCGGGGGGGATATTGATGGGGATGCTGCTGGCATTCACGCGCACGCGCCCGCAGGGCGAGATTGGCGACATTCTGCGCGGGCGGGGACGGTGAACCGCGCCGCGGCGACGAAAGAGGTGGAGCGGTGAGTGAAAAGGACCCATTGCTGGTGATCGCGGCCGGGGGCACGGGCGGGCACATGTTTCCCGCGCAGGCGCTGGCCGAGGTGATGTTGCGGCGCGGCTGGCGGGTGCGGCTGAGCACGGATGCGCGCGGTGCCCGCTATACCGGCGGCTTTCCCCATTCAGTCGAGATCGAGCAGGTGGCGAGCGCCACATTCGCGCGCGGCGGTTTCGTCAACAAGGTTCTGGCGCCGTTTCACATTCTGGGCGGTGTTCTGGGTGCGAGCCTGCGGATGCTGCGCGACCGTCCGGCTGTGGTGGTGGGGTTCGGCGGTTATCCGACGATCCCGGCGCTGGCGGCGGCGTGGCTGTTGCGCCTGCCGCGCATGGTGCATGAGCAGAATGGCGTGCTGGGCCGTGTGAACCGGATCTTTGCCCGTCGCGTGGATCGTGTGGCCTGTGGCATCTGGCCGACCGATCTGCCCGAGGGGGTCGAGGGCGTGCATGTGGGCAACCCGGTGCGCGCCGCCGTGCTGGAGCGGCAGGGCGCGGGATATATCCCGCCGGGCGACTATCCGATGTCGGTGCTGGTGATCGGCGGCAGCCAGGGTGCGCGCATCCTGAGCGAGGTGGTGCCCGAGGCGATCGCGGCGCTGCCCGAGGCGCTGAAGCGCAACATCCGTGTCGCGCACCAGGCACGCGAGGAGGATGGCGCGCAGGTGGCGGCGTTCTATGCCGAGCAGGGGATAGATGCGGATGTGGCGGCCTTTTTCCGCGATGTGCCGCGCCGGATGAGCGAGGCGCAGCTGGTCATCAGCCGTGCGGGCGCGAGCAGCGTCGCCGATATCAGCGTGATCGGGCGGCCCTCGATCCTGATCCCTTACGCGGCCGCGGCGGGCGACCACCAGAGCGCGAATGCCAAGGGCTTGTCGCGCGCGGGCGCCGCGATCGTGATCCCGGAGTCGAAACTGGCCGCCGATACGCTGGCCGAGCAGATCGTCAGCGTGCTGACCAACCCCGAAGGGGCCGAGCAGATGGCCCGCGCCGCGCTTGGCGTGGCGCAACCCGACGCGCCGCGGCAGCTGGCCGATATGGTCGAGGCGCTGGCGGGGCGGCACCAAGAGCAAGATCAGGGGCGGGGCTGACGCATGGCCGGGCCGAAGGAGACAGCATGATGAACGCAGCAACGAAGCTGCCCCAGGACGTGGGCCCGATCCATTTCGTGGGAATCGGCGGTATCGGGATGTCGGGCATCGCCGAGGTGCTGATCGACCATGGTTACCGCGTGCAGGGGTCGGACCTCAAGCGCAGCCCGATCACCGCGCGGCTCGAGGGCATGGGCGCCAAGGTGTTCGAGGGGCAGAGCCCCGGCAACGTGGAAGGTGCCGCCGTGGTGGTGATCTCGAGCGCGATCAAGCCGGGGAACCCGGAGCTTGACGAGGCGCGCAGGCGCGGATTGCCGGTGGTGCGGCGCGCCGAGATGCTGGCCGAACTCATGCGCCTCAAATCCAATGTCGCGGTGGCGGGCACGCATGGCAAGACCACCACGACCACGATGGTCGCGGCGCTGCTGGATCACGGGAATTTCGACCCGACGGTCGTCAATGGCGGGATCATCCACGCCTATGGAAGCAATGCCCGCGTCGGGCAGGGCGAATGGATGGTGGTGGAGGCCGACGAGAGCGACGGCACCTTCAACCGCCTGCCCGCGACGATCGCCATCGTCACCAATATCGACCCCGAGCACATGGAGCATTGGGGCACCGAGGAGAACCTGCACCGGGGCTTTTACGAATTCGTGAGCAACATCCCGTTCTACGGGCTGGCGGTGTGCTGCACCGATGATGCGGATGTGCAGGCGCTGGTCGCCAAGCTGACCGACCGGCGGGTCGTGACCTACGGGTTCAACACCCAGGCCGATATCCGCGCGGTGAACCTGCGCTATGAAAAGGGCGTGGCGCATTTCGACGTGGCGTTGCAGGCCGAGGGCACGATCATCGAGGGCTGCACCCTGCCGATGCCGGGCGACCACAACGTGTCGAACGCGCTGAGCGCGGTGGCGGTGGCGCGCCATCTGGGCATGAAGCGCGACGAGATCCGCGCCGCGCTGGCCGCGTTCGGCGGCGTCAACCGGCGTTTCACCCGCGTGGGCGAGGTGAACGGCGTCACCATCATCGACGATTACGGCCATCACCCGACCGAGATCGCCGCCGTGCTGAAAGCCGCGCGGCAGGCCTGCGAGGGGCGCGTGATCGCGGTGCATCAGCCGCACCGCTATACCCGCCTGCATCATCATTTCGACGCGTTCTGTGCCTGTTTCAACGAGGCCGACGTGGTCGCCATCGCCGAGGTCTATGCCGCGGGCGAAAACCCGATCGAGGGCGCGAGCCGCGACGATCTGGTGGCCGGGCTGGTGCGCGCGGGGCATCGCGACGCAAGGGCGATCAGCACGCTTGACGATCTTGTCGCGCTGGTGCGCGAAGAGGCGCGCGAAGGCGACATGGTGGTCTGCCTTGGCGCGGGCACGATCAGCGGCTGGGCCAATGCCTTGCCCGACAAGCTGAAGGGGTGATCCCATGACGACCGGGCGCCTTGAAATGTGGGACATTCGGGCGCGTCCGGCCACATGCGCGGATGGGATTGCCATCGGCGCGATCGACGAGCCGTCAGCGGACGCCGGGATGTCACATGCGCCTGAGGCGAACGACATGAGCAAGCCGGGGCGCAGGGGCGCGCAAGGAGAGCAGGGATCGTGGCGGAGCATCTGAAACGACGGATCGGACTGGGCTTGCTGACAGCCTATGGCGTGGGTGTCATGGTGGGCGCGGGCATCTATGTGCTCGTCGGCGCGATTGCCGCCGAGGCTGGCATTTGGGCGCCGTTGTCCTTTCTTTTGGCGGGTCTGATCGCCGCGCCATCTGCGCTGAGCTATGCGGAATTCTCGACCCGTTTGCCCGAAGCGGCAGGCGAGGCGATCTTCGTGGCCAAGGGGCTGGGGCGGCCCTGGCTGGCGCTGGTCGTGGGGCTGGCGGTGGTGGCTGCCGGGACCATTTCGGCGGCGGCGGTATTGCGCGGCGGCACCGGGTATCTTGTGTCGGTGGTCGAGTTGCCATTCGCGCCGACCGCCATCGTGATGGGCCTGTTCCTGGTCGGTGTCGCGATTGCCGGGGTGCTGGAAAGCCTGACCGTCGCGGCGATATTCACCGTGATCGAGGTCATCGGTCTGGCGCTGGTGATCTGGGCGGGGGCCAGTGCGGAGCCTGTGGCCGATTGGCAGGCGCCTGCCGGGATTGTCTGGTCAGGCGTGGCCTCAGCGGCGGTGCTGGCGTTCTTCGCCTTCATCGGGTTCGAGGATATCGTGAACATGGCCGAGGAGGTGCGCGACCCGACCCACACCTTGCCCCGTGCGATCCTGCTGTCGCTGTTGATCACCAGCCTGCTTTACGCGCTGGTGAGCTGGGCGGCGGTGCGCGCGGTGCCGCTTGAGCGGCTTGCTGTTTCGGAACAGCCGCTGGCGCTGGTCTGGAGCCATGCGCGGGGCGGGGGGGCGGCGTTCCTGTCGGTGATCGCGGTGGCGGCGGCGATGAACGGCATCCTTGCGCAGATCGTGATGGCGAGCCGGGTGCTGTTCGGCGTCGGCAAGCGCAGCCCGGCATTGGCCGTTTTCCACCATGCGCATCCGCGCCTTGGCACGCCGGTTCTGGCGACGGCGGTGATCGGGGTGCTGGTGATCTTCATGGCGGTGACGCTGCCGGTGGCGGACCTTGCCGAGGCGACCTCGGCGATCCTGCTGGCGGTCTTCGTGCTGGTCAATAGCGCGTTGATCGCGATGAAGCGCGCCGAGCCCGAGGCGCCCTTCCGGGTGCCGATGGTGGTGCCGGTGCTGGGGCTTCTGGGGTCGCTTGGGGCGCTGGCCATCAGTTTCGGAGCTGTCTCATGAGCCTTTCGCTGATACTTGCCTGTCTGTGGGCGGTCGCCGCCAATCTGCTTGCGATGATCCCGAGCCGCGACAATCACTGGCGGCGCGCCTATCTTCTGATCGCCGCCGGGGTTCCCATTCTGGGTTTTGTGACCTATCAGAATGGCCCGTGGTGGGGGCTGGCGGTTCTGGCCGCCGGCATGAGTATCCTGCGCTGGCCGGTGATCTATCTGGGACGCTGGCTGGTGCAAAAAAGGTAAGGACCAGCGATGCGGATGCCCGAGACGCGCGGCAAGCTGACCGAAAAGCGCCCCTTGAACGATCTCACATGGCTGCGGGTGGGCGGCCCGGCGGACTGGCTGTTCCAGCCTGCGGATATCGACGATCTGGCGCAGTTCCTTGCGGCGCTTGACCGGGATGTCGCGGTGTTCCCGATGGGTGTCGGCAGCAACCTGATCGTACGTGACGGGGGGTTGCGCGCCGTGGTGATCCGGCTTGGGCGCGGCTTCAATTCAATCAGCATCGAGGGCAACCGGGTGGTTGCGGGCGCCGCGGCGCTTGATGCGCATGTGGCGCGCAAGGCGGCGGCGGCGGGGCTTGACCTGACGTTCCTGCGCACCATCCCCGGTGCGATCGGCGGCGCGGTGCGCATGAACGCGGGCTGCTATGGCACCTATACCGCCGACCGTCTGGTGAGCGCGCGCGCGGTCACGCGCGAGGGCGCGGTCGTGACGCTGAGTGCCGCCGACCTCAACTATCGCTATCGCCAGAGCGACCTGCCCGAGGGCTGGGTCATCGTCGAGGCGACCTTCGAGGCGCCCGAGGGCGAGCCGGAGGCGCTGGAGGCGCGGATGGCCGAACAGCTGCGCAAGCGCGACGAGACCCAACCCACCAAGGAGCGCAGCGCGGGCAGCACCTTTCGCAACCCGGCCGGGTTTTCCAGCACCGGGCGCGAGGACGATGTGCATGATCTGAAGGCCTGGAAGGTGATCGACGAGGCTGGAATGCGGGGTGCGCGCCGGGGCGGGGCGCAGATGAGCGAGATGCATTCCAACTTTCTGATCAATACCGGGGATGCCAGCGCCGCCGATCTGGAAGGATTGGGCGAGGAGGTGCGAAAAAGGGTTTTCCAAAACAGTGGAATAGAGTTACATTGGGAAATCATGAGGGTCGGCGAAACGGCCCCGTAACGCCAAGGCAGGCGAAGACAATAAAATAGGGTCGGCAAAACGGCCCTGGGTTTTGAGGCACACATTGGGACTTTCGAGCGGAAAATCCCCGATTGTGGCGGTGATCATGGGCGGACCTTCGGCCGAACGCGAAGTGTCGCTCTCGTCAGGACGTGAATGCGCCGCCGCATTGCGGGAAGCAGGATACACGGTGGTCGAGGTCGATGCCGGGCCTGACCTGTGTCAGCGCCTGACCGAGATTGCACCCGACACCGTTTTCAACGCATTGCATGGCCGTTGGGGCGAGGATGGCTGCGTGCAGGGCCTGCTGGAATGGATGGGGCTGCCCTATACCCATTCGGGCGTGCTGGCCTCGGCGCTGGCGATGGACAAGCAGAAATCGAAGGCGGCCTATATGGCCGAGGGGCTGCCGGTGGTCGAAAGCCACCTGGCGGCGCGCGACGATGTGTGCGGTGCGCATGTGATGGACCCGCCCTATGTGGTGAAGCCCAACAACGAGGGATCGTCGGTCGGGGTTTACCTTGTGAACGAGGCGGCCAATGCGCCGCCGGCGCTGTCGGCGGACATGCCCGAGATCGTGATGGTCGAGGCCTTCGTGCCGGGGCGCGAGCTGACGGTGACGGTGATGGGCGACCGGGCGCTGACGGTGACCGATATCCTGACCGATGGCTGGTATGATTACGATGCCAAATACAAGGCCGGGGGATCGCGCCATGTGGTGCCTGCCGAGATTCCGGCCGAGATTTCCGAAGCCTGTCTCGATTATGCGCTGCGCGCCCATGAGGTGCTGGGCTGTCGCGGGCTGAGCCGGACCGATTTCCGCTGGGACGAGGCACGCGGGCTGGAGGGGCTGGTCCTGCTTGAGACCAACACCCAGCCGGGCATGACCCCGACATCGCTGTCGCCCGAACAGGCCCAGGTGATGGGCATCTCGTTTCCCGAGCTGTGCCGCTGGATGGTGGAGGATGCGTCATGCAACCGGTGACGCGCCCCGATCCCGCGCCCTCGCGCTGGTCCTATCGGCTTCAGCGGCTGATGCTGACGCCGCTGTTCACGCGGGCGCTGCGATTTGGCCTGCCGCTGGGCGTGATCGCGGCGCTGGGGCTGGGGTATTTCGCCGACGAGGCGCGGCGGGATGCGGTGACGGACACGCTGGCCGAGCTGCGCCGGGATTTCGAGACGCGGCCCGAATTCATGGTCGAGTTGCTGAGCGTCGAGGGGGCGAGTGCCCGCGTCGAGGAGGATATCCGCGAGATATTTCCCTTCGATCTGCCCGCCAGTTCGTTCGATCTCGATCTTGAGCATGTGCGCGAGATGATCGAGGGCCTGCCTGCGGTGGCCTCGGCCAGCCTCAGGGTGCGGCGGGGCGGCATTCTGGCCGCCGAGATCACCGAGCGCGA
>Ga0209344_10001144_pt1 | contig 36822 bp, 31 predicted proteins | sample Cruoilmetagenom6_FD_187293 | JGI IMG/M metagenome (GOLD analysis project Ga0209344, IMG submission 187293) | Oil polluted marine microbial communities from Coal Oil Point, Santa Barbara, California, USA - Santa Barbara Oil Seep Sample 6 (SPAdes)... | ecosystem: Environmental > Aquatic > Marine...
TAGCAAAAAGTTTATAGGGTTAATAGTTTTTGTTAAATCGTCATAAAATGACTAAATCACTCGCTTTTTTTTAAAGCATTAACACAATTTTAACAAATAACGTACCACAATAAAGATTATTCACCTTCTTTTACGGGTTCCACGAAAAATTTGCCCCTCCTTTGAACCTCCACATCAACAAACAGGGATTTAACCTCTTGTTTTTCAGGAGACAACATCTCTGTATTTTTACATAAACTCAAGCTTATTTTTTTTCGATTATTTTTTAAAAAAATTTGTTTATGATCACAGCCCCACCCAATCAGGTGGTAAAAGCTCCATCCCATTCCTTTTATAAAGCATATAGATTTTCACGGTTTGTTAGGTTATGAAACTCCCAACAGCGCCTCGTGATCACACCAGCGTTGTAGAAGGTATGTGTATATAGGAACTATTTTCTTGGAGCCTTAGCTGAGGTAGTACCTTATCTATTGTAAAACTGGAGGGGCATATACAATCCGCCAAAACTTCACACCCGCTTAAGGTGCACATGCACCTCATCAAATACACTGGGTCGATCGGCAAGAACAATAAGCGTATCATTGGCTTCAATTTTGGTTGAACCATGGGGGATTATATAACTCTCATCACGTTTGATCATGGCAATGATGGCATTTTTAGGAAAGCCCAATTCAACAATTTTCTTGTTAACCACAAAACAATCTTCGGTAATGTGCATCTCCCTCATTTCCGCTTTCGGGTTTTCGGCCATAAGTAAATCGGTTGGCGTTAGCTTTTTCGCTTCTTCAGGCAGTGCTACATTCAGCCATTTTGCCACAATGGAAAGCGTTGTACCCTGGATAAGTACGGAGGTTACAGAAATAAAAAACACAATATTAAAAATCATATTGGCTTTTTCAATGCCAGCTAAAAGCGGATAGGTAGAGAACACTATAGGCACTGCCCCACGTAAACCAACCCAAGAGATATAAAACCGTCTTCGGAGCTTCATTTTAAAAAAGAGAAGACTTAGAAAAACCCCTACCGGTCTGGCAATTACAATGAGGAACAAGGAAATCAATAATCCTATGCCCATATATGGAATAATTTGAGAAGGGAAAACGAGTAATCCCAAGGTAAGGAATAATACAATTTGCATAAGCCAAGCAAGCCCATCAAACATCTTTAGGATCGTTTTCTTATGAATTAAATCTTGATTTCCTAAATACACGGCACAAATATATATGGCCAAAAACCCATTACCACCTAAAAAATCTGTGGCCGAAAAGGTAATAAACATAAGGGCTATGACTAATACTGGATACAACCCTTCAAAGTCAAGTTTTATTTTATTAATGATGTATTTACTGAGTATTCCAAACCCGAATCCGGCCACACCTCCAAAAATCATTTGCTGTAAAAACATGGGTATTACCGAGAAAATTTGCTGATCCTGATGAATTACAAGGGTTAAAAAAGCAAGGGTTAATACATAAGCCATAGGGTCATTACTCCCACTTTCAAGCTCAAGAGTTGGACGCAAATTTGTTTTAAGGGCCAGGCTTTTTGATCGCAATATGGAAAATACTGCAGCGGCATCGGTAGAGGAAACAATAGAGCCAAGAAGCAAACTTTCATACAACGTAAAATCGGTGATATAATAGACAAAGGTTCCCAACGAAACCGCCGTAAATAATACTCCTAAAGTAGATAAGGCAATCCCTTCTCTTAAAATGGGCTTAACCCCTTTCCAATTTGTGTCTAACCCCCCAGAAAACAGGATGAAATTTAGGGAAACTATACCAATAAACTGAGCTAGTTTAGGATCATCAAAGCGGATGCCTCCTATTCCATCAGATCCTGCTAACATTCCAATAACCAAGAACAGCAATAAGGTAGGTACGCCAAATTTATATGAAGTTTTACCGGCAAAAATACTCAACAAGAGTAGTAAAGAGCCAACTAATAATATATTCTCTATGGTTAAATTCATTTAAATTTATTGGATTTTTACTTCATACAAAAAGCATTATTTTATTTACTTTCAAGCTCTTACGGATTTTTTACTAATTTTAAGGATTGGTTGACCATAAGGCGGCACCTTTTAACATGGCTCGTCGTGGTAATTTTAATCCCGCTACGATTAACTCCGCAAAATCATCTGGTTGCAACACGCTTGCTTCCGAATCTTTGGTTGCAATCCCTAAATCAATTGACATATCGGTTACAATGGTGCTTGGAGTCAACGTGCACACTCTAATGTTATTTTTTCTCACTTCTTTCATTAATGATTCCGACATGCCGATCACTGCAAATTTAGAGGCGGAATAGGCCGAAGTATTAGCGTTACCCGTTAAGCCCGCAGTTGAAGAGATATTAAAAATATCCCCACTGTTTTGTTCAATCATAAAGGGAAGTACTTCTTTGGTTACGTAGTACATCCCCATCACATTAGTTTGAATTATTTGAGACCACTGATCTACGTCCATCTCATTAAACGACCCAAACGCGGCAATTCCAGCATTATTGACTAAAATATCAACCGAACCAAGGCGCTGAATAAGCGGTTCAATATTCTTTTTAACTGCATTGTAATTTCCTACATCAAATACAGCATAGATGGCGGTCACCCCGTAGGCTTCTAATTCAGTTACGGTCTGCTTTAACACAGCTTCATTTCTGCCGGTGATGGCAATATCAATTCCTTCTTTAGCAAAGGCTATTGCCGTTGCTTTTCCAAGGCCTCTTCCTCCGCCTGTTATAATTGCTTTCTTATGTGTAAAATTTTGCATATTTATGTGGTTTTTTTTTGTTGATTATCTTTTAAATCAGGTTGATAGTTACGCTTAGCAACAGGAAAAAATAGCGACGTAAATGTACGGTTTTTGAAAAAAAATAGCCCATAAAAAGGGGGACAAAATATAAAATATTGTCCCCCTTTACATTCCTACCTTCTACAATTTAAAGGTTTATAGAATCGATGCGTAGTCGGTCCTTACAACACAGAAGAATCTATACTAATATCGGCATGTTCCCAGGCTTTATTAAATTCATCCATGACAGCAGCAGCTTCCTTATTTTTTCCTTGCGCCATATATGCATTGTATAACCCCATCAATGACCATCCGTTTTGCCGTAAAATGGCTAAATCTTGTTTATAGATTTTTTCTGCCGTTTTGAACTGTTTCGCTTTCATTAATACGGCTCCTAAATTTTGTCGCGTAGGGATATGCCAAGCTGCGGGTTCGGTATACACCAAATTGTCTTCATAGCTTACTGCCTTTGTTAAATGATCAATTGCGGTGGACAAATCACCTTTTGAGGCTGCCAATTCTCCGGCCACTATTTCATAGGCTATATTGGCCGCACTTACCGAGGGATTATTAGCCGTTGCTATTAAATCTTTTAACATCGGATCTTCCTTAAGTGCCTTAATTGCATCGAGTTCTTCTTGTGCTTCTTTACTATTTCCTTTACGTATAAACGCCATGCCACGTGCGTAATGACGCATTAAACGCAAGTGTTTAATCTCTTTATTTGGCGCTGGGATTGTTAATATTTCATTCCACTTTCCAAAGCGGGTATATGCCAAAAGTGGTGTTGCGGCAAAATCCTGTAAAAAAGGCATCTGAATTAGCTCGCCGGTAGGCACTTTTTCTGCTGTTTTCTTAGCGGCGTCTATCGCCAATTCGCTGTCTCCCAATAGACTTGCTGAAGACCATAAAAAGTGGATGTTATGCGGATAATATCCTAGTGGGTAAATTCCTTGAGCAAAACATTGCGCAATATAATCTTCATCGGCCAAAATCGCAGCTTGATTAACAGTTACCGCATCTTTATAGCGCCCCACCCGAATATAAATATGGGAAGGCATATGAACAATATGTCCCGCCCCTGGCATTAACGAAGCTAATTTATCAGCACTCGCCTCTCCTAAATCGGGATAAGGAAGTTCTACCATATGAATATAGTAATGATGTCCTCCTGGATTTTCAGGCTCGAGTTTCATGGCTGTTTCTAAGGCTGTTTTGGCTGACTCAATATGTAGTGAAGGATTCCCTTCGGCATCCCAGTAGTTCCACGGCACCGTATTCATTACAGCGGCAGCATATAATATTTGAATGTTAGCATCCGTAGGATATTTTTTTGCCACCTTAGCCATTTCCACCATATAGGCCATATTTAATTGTGCTACATCAATGGTTAAATCCTCACTATACCGCGCCGCCAAGGCATTGATCAGGTCTTGCTCTTTGACACTGGCATTTTTTGCCAATTTTAGCGCTTTTGCCATGGCTATATTATATTGCTTTTTGCGTTCTTCTGGAGGTTGAGGATCATTTATATTTGGTCCTAAGGCAAATGCTTGCCCCCAATAATTCATCGCAACTTCTGGTTCCAAGCGCGCTGCTTCCATAAACGACCGATGCCCCTCAGCGTGGTTAAACGCATAACTCAACTTAAGGCCCTGATTAAAAAATGCCTGAGCACGTTTGTTTGTTGTAGAAACCGTGAAATTTAAGTTTCCTAATCTATCAAAGAGTGGCGAGATTTGGCGCGTAGTATCTACGCCTTCTAATAAATACGCAGGAGGAGTACACGGAATAATGGTATAGCCTACCGTTTTTGAAAGTAACGGCTTTACGCGTGTAAAATCTTTGGTAAACATCGAAATAATTACTAAAAGTACAATGCCGGTTAGCAAATACATTGATTTTCTCATACTAGTTGGTTTTTGGTTAAAAAGTTGATTCTTCTGTTTTGCCAACACGCTTTGGTGCCGCAAGATTTATCCTTTACTACTGGGTTTCTTTAAACCCTTGTAGATTTATCTGCTGCGATTAACATGCTTAATTGCCATGAACCGCACTACAGCACGCTATTTGCGCTATTTATTTAGGTAAGTATATCAATCGCTAAGCGTCTGAAGTGAAAAATAGCCCCTAATCCTTCTTATCACAGCCAACGACCACAACCCCTTAAAACCTAAGAGGTTAAATTTTGAGTAAGATACACCATAATTCTTTATTTTTGATCAGCTCGGTTAAAATAGTTTCACTTAACCACGCTCCCACTTTGTCATTTTTAACCAGCTCTCCGTCTTAATCTTAAGGAGGTGGTTCTGAAAACCAAGGATAGAAAGGGGGCAACAATTCTTTGGCTTGCCTTAAATTTTGTTCTTAAGTCATCGCGTAACTACAGAAAATCATCCTGCTTATCCCCCGGATATTAATTTATTCCTGTTTTTTCATTAATTCTAAAAAATATTGTAGCTTTCGAATACAATCAACACATGATGACGCGCTTAATTCGAATTCTTATAGTATTAATTCCGTGCCTTGTATTTGCGCAGGGGGAGCAGTCAATTGCCTTTAAAAACTTATCCGTTGAAAACGGATTATCACAAAATAGTGTGGTAAGCATCGCTCAAGATAGTACGGGGTATTTATGGTTTGCCACGCAAGACGGGCTCAATAAATACGACGGTCGTAGTTTTACCTATTACGACCTACAATTTGATGATATTACGCGGGGTACTTTTAGCATCTTGGGTAAGATTTATGTCGACAAGCGCGGACAATTATGGGTCATTTCAATCGAGGGACAACTTCAAAAATTTGATCCTTCTACAGAAACCTTCGCTTTACAGACCCCGCTCAAATCGGTTAGTTCAATACTTCAAAGTGATACCGATGAATATCTTATTGGTACGTTTGGAAATGGATTATTAAAAATTAATCATGCCGGAGATTCACTTCAGCAAGTTTTACAACTTCACGAATCGAAACGCACTATTTACAATCTCTTTGAAGCCCAAAATGGACAAATTTATGCTACCACCCATGGGGGATACTTTGCTGTGAATGGTTCTGAAAACGCGTTCATTGAGATTGAATCAACAACAAACTTTAGCCAATTTGCTCAAGCAAATGATGGATCACTCTACTTAGGGAGTTATGGTCGGGGACTCTTCCTCAAAAACCAAGTGACAGCTGACTTTAAACAGTTTACGGGGTTTAAACAGTATCCATTCCCTACGGATTTAATCATTCAGGATTTACTAATTGATAGTCAAAACAGACTTTGGGTAGCCACCTATGGTAACGGTGCTTACCTCATAGATTTTGCACAACAAACCATCCAGAATTTCACAGAAAACAAAAATGATCCATTTAATATTAGGTACAATGACATTCTTACCTTATTTAAAGACAATACGGGTGTGGTATGGCTTGGAACCGATGGGTCAGGACTCAGCTATTACGATGAATATTTAATAAAGTTCAATGTCTTAACCAATAATCATGTGCCCAAGGAGGTTAATATAGATGTCATCCGGGCTATTACCACAGATGACAGCAATACCATTTGGGTAGGTACCTCAGGGAAAGGCTTAACCCGGCTGCAACGACAACGTCAAGAATATCACACATATACCAGTCAAAATTCAGATTTAGCTGGGGATCGGATAATGAGTTTATATTATCATGATAAGACGTTGTGGATTGGACATCAATCCAATGGTTTACAATCACGAGATCAGCAGGGACACCTAACAACTTATAAAGAAACGACCAATTTCACCATTTGGCACATCAGTTTAGCACCAAATGGAACCTTTTGGTTAGGAACTCGTGACCATGGCCTGGTTAATTTTGATCAACAGCGGGGCATTCTAAAACAATTCACCACAGAAAACTCCAACCTAACCACTAATAACATCCGAATTGCTGTCCAAGGAGCCAATAACGATTTGTGGATAGGCACTGAAACAGCAGGTTTATTTCATTTAGACCTAGCGAGCGAGCGCATTGAAAAAATTGACCACGTGAGCAGTAAAATTAAATCGCTCTATTATAATGCGCCCTATTTGTGGATTGGAACCAATGGCGATGGCCTCCTCTCCTATCATACCAAAACACAAGCCCTAAGAAAATACTCACGTGTACACGGACTCCCCAACAATGTGGTATATGGGATCTTGCCTGATATGAAGAACAACCTCTGGTTAAGCACCAACAAAGGAATATCAAATGTAAGCCTGAGCAATGACACCATTTCATCTATTCGGAACTTTAGCGACTACAATGGGCTCCAAGATTATGAATTCAATACCGGAGCCTATTTTAAAAATTCGAACGAGTTGTTATATTTTGGCGGACTAAAAGGCATTAATTGGTTTAACCCAGAACAATTAGCCTTAAATCCCATTAAACCCAAAACCATCATTTCCTCGTTTGAATTATTTGACACACCTAAGCAACTGATACAGCATCAGCAATTTAAACATAATGAAAATACGGTAACCTTTACCTTTTCAGCCCTTCATTTTTCACAACCCGAGCAAAATTTATTTAAGTATCGACTGCTTCATAACGATGAATCATGGATTTCTGCGGACCAAGGTAACTCGGCGCATTACACCAATCTCCCACCCGACAACTATATTTTTGAAGTCATTTCGTGTAATTACGATGGCCTTTGGAATACGGAGCCCGCTAGGTTCCACTTCACCATCCGCAAACCTTGGTATACCACCCATGTTGCATTTGGCAGCTATGGTCTTTTATTCATTGCAGCCATTGGCCTCTTATATCGCTACCTAAAATGGCGATTACAAATAAAAACAACCCTTCAATTAAAACATGAGGAAGCCAAGCGCCTACGTAAATTAGACGAGTTTAAAACCCAATTGTACACAAATATTTCACATGAATTTCGCACCCCATTAACCCTTATTAATGGCCCCATTGAACAACAGTTAGCTAAACCCAACCTGTCTAAGCATGACCGTTGGGAACTCACTATGATTAAACAAAATGCAGATCGTTTGTTAAGTCTAGTAGATCAGATGCTGGATTTATCGATGATTGATTCTGGTCAAATTAAATTAGCTGTCAAGCAGGGCAACCTTTATATTTTACTTCAGCAAATAGTCAACGCTTTTCAATATACCGCCTCCAAAAGGAACATTCAAATCAAAAGCAAGATCAATCAACTTAAAAATGTTTGGTTTGATCAAGACATTATTGAAAAAATAACTTCTAATTTACTGTCCAATGCAATTAAATACGCCCCTGAACACAGCACCGTATACCTAGAAGCTAATGAACTTGAAGGACAGGTAGTGATTTCTATCATTAACAAGAGTGAACAGGTAAAGCGAAAAGACTTAACAAAGTTGTTTCAACGCTTTTATCAAGATGATAAACTTTCGGATGGAGTTGGTGTTGGCTTAGCCCTGGTAAAGGATCTTGTCAACCTTTCTAAGGGCACCATTATTGCGAATAACCTAGAAGATGAACGAATTCAATTTACCATTACGCTGCCCATCACAAAAGATTCGTTTAGTCCCGATCAATGTAACTCCGATCCGCAAGAAGCATTACCAACGCCAACTGACGAAGAAGTTTTACCAGTATCGTCAAAGGTGAAATCGTCCCTCCTTATTGTAGAGGATGACCCAGAATTACGCGCCTTTATGATTTCAACCTTTAAGCAGGATTATAAGGTGTACAGTGCCAACAATGGTAAAGAAGGAGTTGAATTAGCAATTGAACAACTTCCCGATGTAATTATTAGTGATATTATGATGCCTATACAAGATGGCATTAGCCTGTGCAACACCTTAAAGACAAGCGAATACACTTGTCATATTCCTATCATCCTACTTACTGCAAAGGTGGGGGCTGAGCATGAGATTGAAGGTCTCCAAATTGGTGCAGATGCCTACGTAACCAAGCCGTTTTCGGTGCAAAAACTCACTGTTAGAGTGGCAAAACTCATTGAAAATCGCAAAAAAATCCAAGCACACTTTAGTAAAACCTTACATATTGATCCATCTATTTCCATTAGTCCTGTGGAAGATGAATTTATAAAACGACTCCAAGGCGTTTTAAAGGAACACTTGACTAATCCTGAATTTACCAGTGACCAATTTGGCAAACTGATGCAAATGAGCAGAACGCAATTACATCGTAAATTAAAGGCCATGACTACAATGTCTACCAGTGAATTTATTCGAAAACAGCGTTTAGAATTAGCGGTAAAATTACTACAAACCTCCAACGGAACCATTGCTGAAATTGCGTACGAAGTTGGCTTTAATAGTCCATCCTACTTTAACAAATGTTTTAAAGAAATGTACCAGTGTACCCCAAATAAATTTCTGACAAAACAATCCTAACCCCCTGCGTATCAAAGGGATTTAACCCCATGTAACATACCTGTTATCATTTGAAACATTTCTGTTATTGGGCGCTAAACTTCTAACTTACATTTGTATCAACTAGCCTAATCTAATGAAGTGGAGTAAAAAATTTCCAGCTAAAAAAGAGGTGATTTATTTAAGTATAGATCATTTAAAACAAGGACGTTACCACTTGAAAATAATAGAAAATAACAAGGTGATAAAATCATTTAAACTGCTAAAAAAATGAAAAGTTATATTTTAAGTATCGTGGGGCTTAGCCTATGTATTGGACTCTATTCCTGTGGAAAGGAAAAGTCGGGCTTACAAAAAGAAATCAATAATGCTGTTGAAACTATTGATAATGCAATGAATGTGGCCAATCATAGTGAACAAATTAAAAACGACATCCTTCAGCTTAGAAAAACAACGCCATTAACCAAGGAACAATTTGAATCATGGGTTCCTGAAACACTATTAGAGTTACCCAGAAGCAACGTTCAGATTAATTTAATGCCCGGTATTAGCTCCTGTTCAGCAACTTATAAAATAGGCAACAGACGGGTACAATTTACAGTCATTGATGGCGCTGGAGAAAAAGGCGCTGGCGCCGTTGGGGTATACCGAATGTCACAGCAAATTAACTATAATCAAGAGGAAAATTGGGGCTATACCAAAACTAAAACAATTGAAGGCCTTAAAGTGAAGGAGTCTTTTTTAAAAGATTCTAACAGTTATCAAGTGTCACTTTTTTTTGACAATCGCTATGCCGTCAATGTAAGAAGCTATGAAGTGTCTTACGAAGAGTTAAAACAAATTTTTAAGGAATTAAATTTACCCAAACTGAGTCACTTATAAGCGTATCGCTATGAAATTATTTACATCTAACGCTTTACTATAGGTTCACATGGATAATCGTACGTTTAAAACAATGGTAAACACCTATTTTTTTATCAATCTAAAATTTTGGAGGGTTTTTCTAATCTGCCTTATGGTGGCCTGTGGAAAACCTGATAAAGCAAAACCACTAGATTCTACAAAAGATCCAATGTTAAGCACTGTACTTATCAAAGAAGCAGTTGTCAAAAATTGGGCACTAATGAAGGAAGGGCAATCGCTTGCAAACAAAGGCAGTTCACTTGAAGAAATTCTTAAGATTTTTCCAGATTCAACCTTTATCCAAACCAATGAATCGTCTATCCTTTTTAATCGTTATGGAAGTGTTCCTATGCTTATCCATTTACGCAATTCATCACAACGGAATGGTAGTGTTTCCCTAACCAAATCTGCTAAAAACCCCACCGTATATCAAGCGGGTTTCAAGCTTCCTTCTTTCTCCCCCAACTACCGCTACGAGCAGCAGACAGACATGCCCAATGACGTTGTAGGTAGTAACAGAGGCATTGACGAGCGTCAACAAAAAAGCGCATTAATTCTCGCTCCTTATTATAATGATTTTGGCAGTAACGACGATTACCATGTTGTTAAACCAGCCTTAGAAAAAAATCGTAATTACGCCGGAAACATTACCGTACGCAAAGAGAATATCAGCTTAGCCGACTATGAAGATTTAGATCAGTTTGACTTGGTTCATCTCAGTACACATAGTCAAAATTACTGTGGTGATATTGAGTATTTCTTAAACGACAAGGCCATGGTAAATCGCGTAGACGATGAGAGTTGCAGAACCCTAATCTCCATAAATGTTAAACATAACTTCACCAACGCTGAAGAGGTACTTGAATTTTTGAACAGCTCTAATTACCGCGGTCTGCTCGCCTTCGACTCAGAAGAATTTCAATTGCTTCACACCTTTTTCGATTATTTTTATGACGGGAAGCTACAAAACAAAATCTGGTATTTTTCTTCCTGTGAAGTAGGCGATTTATCGGATGTAACTAGTACCATGCAACGCATTCAAGAAAATGGACATTTTTTATACTGGACAAAATCAGTAGAAGACCTCGCGTCACAAAGGGCAAGTAAAGAATTTTACAACAATCTAACCACCCATGGAGTACCTGCGCCAGAAGCCTATCAGATGATTCCTGCAAAGTTTAAAACCAACTTAAAAGTTCTTCCTGATTCTAGTAGTGACAAACCTATCCTCACCACATACAGTAGTTTAGAAATTCTTTCGCCAGGAAACAATCAACACGCAATAGAACTTGTTGAAATGTTACATCCAGAGACGCATACGCCGTTGTCTTCGGGTGAACTATACCCCGTAGTGGGAGATTTTGGCGATGGGCATGATGAAGAACTAAGTTTGTCGGTTATTTTAAAAGGCTATACGGCAAAGGAATTTGAAGAAAAAAAAATGCGATTAAGTCTCACGGTAGACGAAGAAACGGTCTTAGATAAAATTCAATTTCTTCCAAACTCCACAACACACAACATCACAATAACACCACTGGCAAATACATCAAAAGGCATTGCAATCAACATTCCCGCACTACCTATCACAGATGTAGGAGATAAAACCACATTGACCTTAAGATGCTATTTGCATTTAGACGAGGATCATTTTTCAATACACTCAGAAAAAGTAACAATTAAAGCTGAAGGAATTTTAGCGCTCATGGATGACGGCAGGAAAATTGCGAAATTCTATTACGACAACACCAGTAAAGCGGTTAAAATCGTAACGGATGAAACAGAAAAAGAAAAGTATATGGATAGCCGAGGTTACTTTTATTTTTACAATGAAAGTAAAAACATGCCAATGGGTTGGTTAAAATCAAAATCAATGGCCTCTATGTTCATGGGCGCTTATTCCTTTTCACCTGTTACTGGTGATGAACACATCAACGACAATGATGCAACTTTTAATTTCCCCATAATCTCTTGGGCTCAAAATCATCGCCGTAAGGATTATGAATCGAACCCAAATTTTACCGAGCAAGTCATCAACTGTGGAGATGACCAAATGTGTACCAAGTTCTCAGGTCATGCGGGACAAGAAAAAGGACAATATGTTATTTTTTCTTCTAGTGGACAATTAATAGAAATGGGCTTTGAAGAGGTCAAATTCACCTTTAAATATGGTGAATATTCCGTCCGATTACCCGAGGCAGAAGAAATATCATTCAACTTCAATCAGTTTATGAATAAAAACTCATTTCAACAATTCAAATAACAGGTAGTGCAAATGGCTTACCTAATTTAAAATTATCGCTTATGAAAACTATATTTTATGTATTCCTATGGTGTTTCTTTATCTTGAGCTGTAAAGACGCTGCAACTTCCACAGCTCAATCAGCTATTGCTGCAAACCTAACTGCTCCCCCTACTGAAGTTAAGGAGCAAGTAACATCGTCATCACAGCAGCTTAGTACAAATTCTGCACAAGATGATTGGTATTGGAAAAACACCATAAAAAGTACAGCGGGCCAATTTGAAAAATGGCCCCATGGATGGGTAGAAATTGAAATGCGCTATAAAATTAAAGGCAGTGAAACAACCCCGCGAAAACTACGTGTTGGTCACATCGATTCACTAGGTACAATTACCCTTGCCCTTGATAAGCCAGCCCAAACACAAACTACCCTAGACAATTTAGGTAACCTGTTTTTTTCTGATATTGAAGACCTTGCTAGTTTACAATATACCAATGGAAAGGTGGGTTACTTTGCCAATGTAGTTTTAGACATCACAAAAAAAGGAAAAGTTATAGGTAATTTAACCCTCGGCAACTCGGTGCGTACAACCTACAATCTCAGCAATCAAAGTACTTTAAGTATGGGTGACGAGGGTTATATTATATCATTTGTCTACCTCGATGAAGCGGCGCAAATGAAAGCAACTGAAATTAAAAAAAATAAGGTTAGACGAGACGGAACCAATACCATTGAAGCAGAAACTACGGTGGTGTATGATCTTGATTTCACTCCCGGCTGGAATTTTGTTAAAACAGCGGTGATTGGAAAGTATGACCTCGAACATGAACGTGGCCTAAATGCTTCTTGGTATAAGAAACACGTACACACGGTCATTCCACAAATTCCCGAAGACGCTAGCTATTTTTTTAGAACGCCTAACTACTAAAACTTCACAACAAATGGAGGGTTCCCTATGCCCTCCTTCGTTAGCATTACAGGATGTTGGAAATTCGCTAGTACTTCCTTAGATCAACCAAGGAAGTCTAGCGTTTTTTTTATAGGTTAAATTTCGAGGCTATCCAATTTACGGGATGATTTCGTCTTTGTAATTTCTCTACCCTTGTTGCGACCAAGCCAACAAAAGTTAATTAATATCTCCCTAAGGGGTTATTCCTTAGCGCTAATCACCTATTTATTTTTATGAAACACCTGTATATTTCATTACTTATTCTTAGCGGCCTTGTATCGTGTAAACCCAATAACACTACAAAATTCCCGACAAAAAACACATTCTCAAACCACGATACAACGGCTGTAGACGTCGCCGTAAAGAAGGTCGTCTTGAGTCCACCGAGGCAAACCACCACCCAATTTAATCATCAAACTATCACCATAGACTATTCTGCCCCAAGTGTACGAAACAGAGATATCTTTGGAGGTACCCTCCCTTATGATGAAATGTGGATTGCTGGTGCAGGAAGAGCTACATGGATAGAAACACCACTAGCCATGCACTTCGACCAAGGTGTCTTACCCCCTGGAAAATATAGCCTCTATATGATACCGTCGCCAACAGATTGGGTGGTGATTTTTAACTCACATTGGGATCAAAACGGGAAAGACGAATACGATGCAGCCAAGGATGTGCTCCGCCTAAATCTTCGGCCCTTAATCACCCCGATGCTCACCGAACGCTTAGTATATGAACTGGTTAAAAAAGACGAGACTACAGGGAGCATTCACTTTGCTTGGGAAAAAGCCATAGTAGATGTAGATTTCACGCTTGAATAATGCAAGATCTTAGGAAACCCTAGCAGAATAGTGTGATTTATGGCTAAGGAGACTTAGGAAACTTAACGGCGAAGACGGCAATAGACAATCTACTTTGATGGAATTTTATTCTCTATAAAATAGTATCTTTATAGGGTCAACCCACAATTCTGCTTCTTCACATGCATCAAAACTTTAAATCATATTTACTGCGTAAAGGGGGATTAACCCCGGCCGAATACGAGCAAATCACAAGCTATATTCGCGCTAAAAAAATTAAAAAAGGCAGTTATCTTTTACGTGAAGGAGAAATATGTACCCTCACCTTCTTTGTGGAGGCTGGCTTACTCCGATTGTATCGACTAGATGAAGCAGGTAAAGAACACATTTTACAGTTTGCCTCCGAAAGTTGGTTGGTAAGTGATCGGGGAAGTGTTTATTTTAAAGCCCCTTCAAAATGTTATATAGACGCGATAGAAGATTCTACTGTGATTCTTTTAGATGAAGAATTCTTCACCCAAATTAATGCGGTGAGCAAAGGATTTAGGAAATACAACGAACGACTGTTACAAAATCACATCCGACATTTAAATGATCGGATTAACCGCTTGCTTTCTGCATCGGCCAAGGAGCGCTATTTGGCCTTTATCAAACTTTATCCCGATGTATTACTTCGCGTACCACAGTGGATGGTTGCTTCGTATTTAGGCATAAAGCCCGAAAGTTTAAGTCGCGTGCGCAAAGACCTTGCTTCGTCACATCAAAAACCAACCTAAGCTTCTTAACATAGGTCAATGCACAGGGCGGTTTTCGCTAGTATCTTTGAACAAAATTAAACCGATGGAACAAAAACTTATAGATAATCAAGAAAAAAAAAGAGTAGAACTCCACCTTGGAGCAGACATTGCTTTTATTGAGTACATCCGCACAGCGGATACCATTGCCTATACCCACACTGAAGTACCACCTGCTTTAAGCGGACAAGGTATTGGGTCATCCTTGGCAAAATTAGCCCTAACCTTTGCCGCAGAAAACAAGTTAAAGGTTAAGCCCTATTGCCCATTTATCAAAGCCTATATTGATCGCCATCCAGCCTTTCAAGCCAATTCATTAATGCATAGTAAAAAACAATCCTAATGGGAACAAAAAAAATAGAACTCATCGTACCTCCACGACCTGCACATTTTGTGGGGGACGGATTTAGGGTGCATAATTTTATTCCAAGTGCCTATCGCTTAAACATGGAGCGCATGACCCCTTTTATCCTCTTAGACTACAATTCGTCCCATTATTTTCCACCCACAGACCAAGTTCGTGGTGTTGGTGTTCATCCGCACCGGGGATTTGAAACCGTAACCATTGCTTATAAAGGCAAAATTGCACATCACGATAGCGCGGGAAACAGTGGCGTCATTGGTGAAGGCGATGTACAGTGGATGACTGCTGCTTCGGGAATCTTACACAAAGAATATCACGAAGAAGAGTTCAGTAAAAAAGGAGGTGAATTTCAGATGGTTCAACTTTGGGTAAACCTGCCTGCAAAGCATAAGATGTCAGCCCCTAAATATCAGGGCATTCTAAACGATGATCTCCCAAAAGTTGCCTTACCCGAGGGGGGAGGAACTATTGAGGTAATAGCCGGAAACTACGGTGACACCCAAGGGGCCGCGTCAACCTTCACCCCAGTTCACCTGTTAAATGCCCGATTAAATGCCGGAGCTTCCGCTAAATTTTCATTTCCTGCTGCGTATAATACTGCAGTCTTGGTCGTGGAAGGACGTGTGATAATTAACCAAGAAGAAAAGGTTAACAGTGATCATTTTGTCTTGTTTGAACCTAAGGGAGAAGACCTTGACATTACTGCCTCAGAAAATGCCATCGTTTTGGTGTTAAGTGGTGCTCCTATTGATGAACCGATTGCGGCTCAAGGTCCTTTTGTTATGAATACAAAAACAGAAATCGCGACCGCCATTCAAGATTTTAATATGGGTAAATTTGGTTATTTAGAAGCATAAATAAAACCGTATGAAAACACAATTATATCGCGCGAATTCGCGCGGACAAGCAGATTTTGGTTGGCTTCGGTCTTCCCATACATTTAGTTTTGCAAATTACTACAATCCTGAACGCATGAATTTTGGCGTTCTTCGCGTACTCAATGACGACATCGTTGGTGGCGGCAAAGGATTTGGTGCGCATCCACATAAAGAAATGGAAATCATCTCCATTCCCTTAGAAGGGGACCTTTTACACCGTGATGACATCGGAAATGAAACGATTATCCGAGAAGGAGAGATCCAAGTGATGAGTGCAGGTACCGGCGTAGTACACAGTGAGTATAACAAAAACCAGGACAAACCGGTCAAATTTTTACAAATTTGGATCGTACCAAAAACAAGCCAGGTTACACCGAGGTATGATCAATTAGCCATTAAAGACCTTCTGAAAATTAATGAATTATCCGTTATTTTAAGTCCAAAATCAGCAAACAAGGGCCTTTGGATTCATCAAGACGCTTGGTTTTCTATGGGCGAATTTAACCGAGATACTGCGGTTAAGTACACCCTAAACAAAAAAGGTAATGGCCTGTTTATTTTTGTATTGGAAGGAAAAGCTAGCATTAATGGTGAGGCATTGGCCAAACGCGACGCCCTTGGCGTAATTGACGTAGCTAATTTAGAAATCAATGCTTCTAAAGAGAGTAAATTATTACTCATGGAAGTGCCCATGGACGTGCCCAATGCCAACTAAGCTGTACAATTTAAAACATACGATGTAATACCATGTCGAATACCTCTTTAATCATCCCGGAACGGGCCGCTACGATAGGAAATTTCCTTGTGGGAAGGCTTCTACCCTTTAGGCAAAAAAGAGCCGTAGGCCCTTTTGTATTTATTGATCATATGGGGCCCGTTCAATTGGGGCCTAATGAAGGACTCGATATTGGTCCGCATCCTCATATTGGACTCTCTACCCTTACTTTTTTATTTGAGGGGAGCATTCGCCATAAAGATAGCCTGGGGAATGCAATAGACATAGTGCCTGGGGCTGTAAACTGGATGACTGCTGGAAAGGGCGTTGTCCACGCAGAGAGAACCCCAGCTAGTGCCAAGGGAAAGCATAAGGTCCTACACGGATTGCAAATCTGGGTAGCCTTACCAAAGGCGTTGGAAACGATTGCCCCTAGTTTTGTTCATATTGAAAAAAAGAGGATTCCCTCTTGGCAGGTTGATCGTGTAAAAGTTAAACTAATTGCGGGTAGTATTATGGGGTATTCATCTCCAGTACCCGTGTATAGCCCGCTCTATTTTCTAGAAATCCAAGCCACCCATAACCAGCACCTTGACTTGGGAGACCACTTGTTTGGTGAAACGGCCTTATACGTATTAGCAGGTAGTATTGAGGTAGATGGACAGGTGTACGGTGCGAAACAACTTATGGTAGCTAAAGAAGCAAATTTATGTGCGTTTACCATCAACCCCGGAACAACCCTGTATCTTTTTGGAGGTACACCTTTTCCTGAAGAGCGCAATATGTTTTGGAATTTTGTTTCGAGTGACAAGGGGCTAATCACGCAAGCAAAAAAAGATTGGGAAGCGCAAAATTTCCCAAAAATACCGGGTGAAACCACCTATATCCCCTTACCAAAACCTAATTTATAACCTTAAATTTTACCACGATGAAATCAGGACGATTAGAAGCATTTAGTGATGGCGTCTTAGCCATTATCATTACCATTATGGTGCTAGAATTAAAAGCCCCACAAGAACTTAGTTTAGAAGGCCTTTTACAGATTGCACCCGTATTTATCAGTTATATTCTCAGCTTCATTTATATTGGAATCTACTGGAATAATCACCATCATTTATTTCAGGTTACCGAACGTGTCAGTGGATCAGTTCTTTGGGCCAATTTACATTTACTCTTTTGGCTCTCGCTCATCCCTTTTGCCACTAGTTGGGTTGGTGAGCACCACGAAGCATCATTACCCGTGGCCTTGTACGGCGGCGTACTACTGATGAGTTCCATTGCATATCATATCTTAGAAGTATGTTTAATGAAAAATCACGATAGCGATTCTGCCTTAAAAAAAATGGCAGCTTTTGGTAAAAAGGAACTTCTTTCAACCACCATTTACGTCGCGGCCATCCCATTAGCCTATGTAACTACCTGGGCAGCTGTTGGATGTTTTGTGCTTGTGGCTATCTTATGGGTTATTCCAGATAAACGTTTAGAACGGGCAATGCAATAAACAATCAATGTTATGTGCGGCAATTGATGCAAAAAAAATACCCTAGCAATGTGTATTGCTAGGGTACTCTAGTGTAATCTACTTTAAAACGCTAAAGGGTTAAAGCGGTCTCTAATTCGGCTTTTTTAGCTTTTAAAGCTGCTGAATTTGGATCTATTGCGATAAGTGCATCTATGGCTTCCACCGCTTCCTTATATTTTCCCATATTTTCTAGGGAGATGATGGCACTGTATTTTAACCCATTATGCGAAAATGTATTGCCAAAATAATCTGCCGCCATAAATGCCTCTTCATTTAAATCTTCTTCATTTAGCATTCTCCAAAGTTTAGAAAACTGACGTTCATTGAGATGATACTTGGTAGAATCTGCTGAACTTGTGATCATTTTATATCGAACCATGGCAGATTCTACGCCATTATTCTTAATCTCTGTATATAAAGTATCTGCTATAAATGCTTTAGGCTCCCCTACTTTTTTCACTTTCCATTGGTTGTAAACAATGGTGCTGTTCGGTGGAATAAGTTGACCTGACCCAGCTTCTCCATAGGCAATATCAGCAGGCATAATGGCCACAACCTCATCTCCTTCTCTCAGTAGCATGCCCATTTCTTCAAAGCCTTTAATAACCTCTTCATTTCCTGCTAAATAGGTAAATAATGAATCGGGTTGTTCATCGGTATTCCAAATCACCTTATCCCCAACCATAAGGCTCAGGTATGAGGTTACTGCCGACCCGTGTTCCACCTTTTTACCCGTTCCTTTTTTAAGAAAATAGTAAGACAATCCGCTCGGGGTTGTGATGGTATCGTGTTTCGTTACATTTTCTGGCGAATCTCCTTGGGCCGCTTTTTGACATGAAGCTACAACAAGGGTAATACATAGAATGACTAGTGCTTTTTTCATTGAAATCTGTTTGTTTTTAATGTGTTTATGATTTAGGCTTTTTGCCTTTTTCTAAAAAATACAACCCCTCTCCATAAGAGCATCGCTCCTAAAAACCAGGGCAAATAAGAAACAGGTTTACCATTTCCACCTACCGTAGTAAACAATCGTTCCCATCTAATTTTATTCATTATTCCGGTCGCATTTGAATCCCAACTAAACCAAATAAACACCGGTTTCCCAACCACATGGTCAAATGGTACAAACCCCCAAAACCGCGAATCCTCTGAATTATGACGGTTATCTCCCATCATCCAATAATAGTTTTGTTTAAAGGTATAGCTATCTACAACCTGTCCGTTAATCTTTATCTCATCACCATTAACGCTTAAGGTATTGTTTTCGTAGGTTTCTATAATGCGCTTATAAAAAGGTAAGGTTTCTCTGTTAATAGCAACCGTTTTTCCTGCTTCAGGAATATATATGGGACCCATATTATCGCGATTCCATCCAAACTTAGCCACCTGTGGAAAAATAGATGTATCTAAATTACCTTTGGCCATGGTTTGCTTTACGATACCTGTAACTACGGGATTTTTAGACAATAAAGCGGCTTCTTTATCGGTCATAAACATATCATAGCCATCGCCAATTTTACTGAATTCCTTAATATTATAGCGGTTAACTAAGGTGGTTCGACTAATACTTTGACCAGCTGTGTTTACAAAAAATCGATATTGAGGCTTGGCACGATCTGGCAATTCTGTTTGCTTGCCATTGATAAATATATAACCATCTATGATGGATAAACTATCGCCTGGAACCCCCACACACCGTTTAACATAATTTGATTTTTTATCAATTGGTTTCTTGATCATTCGGCTTGGCGTTTGATAAAAACGTTCTACGGTATCAACTGGCCATGAGAACACTACAATATCATTGCGCTTTATTTTTTGAAAGCCAGGCAATCTAACATATGGAAACTGTGTTTTATTTTTCCATGAAGTGTTGTACTTAGCAGCATCGTCTTCTGCTAAATACGATTTGGTTTTAATAAAAGGCATGGTATCGTGAACCATAGGTAAGGCCACGGTAGTCATGGGCATCCTCGCCCCATAGTGAAACTTACTCACAAATAAGAAATCTCCCACCAACAAGGTTTTCTCTAAGGAGGACGTTGGAATAGTATAGGGCTGCATAAAATAGGTATGCACTATGGTAGCCGCAATAATGGCAAAGACAATAGAACTCACCCATTCACCTGCCGCAGTTTTAGGATTTAGATCTCTATCTTCACGATAGTTAACATCTAAGGCATAATTTACATAATAAATATAGAGTCCTAAGGTGAGAATTACGAGTAATGAATCTACCGTTGAGGTTCTTCCAAAGCTTCTAATGGTCTCTACCCATACAACAGGGAACATGAGCAAGTTTACAATAGGAATAAAAAGTAAGATCACCCACCACCACGGACGGTTAATGATTTTCATTAAAATTACCGCATTATAAATGGGGATTGCAGCTTCCCATGCTTGTCTTCCTGCCTTAATATATAATTTCCAAGTACCTAAAAAGTGGATTACTTGAATGACTAGAAAAAATAAAAACCAACCTGTTAATGTCATAATTTGTTGTTTATAGCGTTAAATACCTAGCACATCTTTCATGCTAAATACTCCTTTTTTTGTTAAGATCCATTCTGCAGCAATAACTGCACCTACCGCAAATCCGGAACGATTATTAGCCTGATGTTTAATTTCAATTTCATCTACTTCAGAACGGTAAGTCACCCTATGCGTACCGGGTACATCTCCAATACGCTTTGATTCAATTGGTAGTGTTTTAGTATCATTTGTTACACCTAAGGTCCAGTTTTCTTTTGTCGTTTCCGAGATAATATCATTGGCTAAACTAATAGCCGTTCCACTAGGGGCATCTAATTTTTTGGTATGGTGTATTTCTTCTAGCGCAATTTCGTATTGATCAAAGGGACGCATCATCTGCGCTAATTTTGTATTGAGGGCAAAAAATAAGTTTACACCAAGACTAAAATTAGACGCGTAAATAAAGGCTCCTTGTTTGGCCTTACACAGCGCAGCTACTTCATCATAACGCGCTAACCATCCGGTAGTTCCAGAAATCACAGGCACCCCTTGATGAATACAAGTGGTAATATTAGTAAACGCAACGTCAGGTACACTAAAGTCAATGGCTACATCTATGTTTGAAAGGTCGTATTCCGCTTGTGACTTATCAAAAATAGCTGCTATTTCATGACCTTTACGCTTTGCAATCGCTGCAATGGTTTGTCCCATTCTTCCATATCCAAATAAAGCAATTCTCATTAAAATTTAAATTTTACGGAAGCGCCATAGCTAACTCCCTGGGTTACTGGATCAACAAAAAGCTCAGGTGCAAACGTAATATTAGTATTGAGTGCTTTATCTGGTAAATGTGCGTCAACATTGGCTTCTACAATATTAAGAATATAGATTCCAATTGTGACAAATAGCGATAAATCCCTGTTTTTTCGATATACTTTTTGTGCGCGCTCTAGGGCGTCTTCACTTAAAAAGGAAGCACCAGAGGTGCCATCAAATTCATCTGGGCGACCAGCAATACGGTATTTGTAAGCGGTTCGATATTGATGGTATAAATTATCATTATTAATATAAAAGTACATACTCGTACCCAAGCCTACCCATACAATTGGGGCTTTCCAATACTTCTTATTATACATTTGCCCAAGTCCAGGCAATACCGCCGAAAAAAAAGCTGCTTTAGAAGGTGCGAGAATATTGATTTCATCCGCAATAACATCAACCGTATCCACTTTACTCATTTTTAATTGTTGAGCAAAACTAGCACAGGAAAGTAAGAGACAGGCTATCACGAGGCACCTAGGCATCATCTATTCAAAAAATTTTATGATCGCATTGAACTCTTCCTCCGTCCCGAATGGGATCGTAATTTTTCCTTTGGAATTATTCGCTACTTGAACCTGTACCTTTCTATTTATTTTATCGGCTATAACAGCAGCACCTTCCACAGCAAACTCAGGAAGCTCTTTTGTTGTTTTAGCTGATTTATTGGGGTGTTTGGTCTTTTTAACTAATTCTTCGGTTTGTCGTACCGATAATTTTTGACGGATAATTTTCTCGTAGATATCTAATTGTTCAATTGGATTTTCTATGCTAATCAAGGCCTTTCCGTGCCCCATACTCACAAATCCGTCACGGATTCCTGTTTGAATAATAGGATCAAGTTTTAATAAGCGAAGGAAATTAGTCACCGTAGAGCGATTTTTACCTACGCGTTTACTGAGCTCTTCTTGTGTTAGCTTTATTTCTTCAATTAATCGTTGGTAAGACAAGGCAACTTCAATTGGATCGAGATCTTTACGTTGAATATTTTCTACCAAGGCCATTTCTAACATCTCTTGGTCATTTGCCAAGCGAATATAGGCTGGAATTGTTGACAATCCCGCTATAGCCGATGCTCTAAAGCGACGTTCGCCAGAAACCAACTGAAATTTATTTCCTTCTAATTTACGTACGGTAATGGGCTGAATAACCCCGAGCTCTTGAATAGACCCCGCCAATTCATTTAACCCATCTTCACTAAAGTAGGTTCTGGGTTGAAAAGGGTTTACCTCAATATTTGCTAAGGCAATTTCTACAATAGTTCCCACTAAACGATCTGCATTGTGATCTTTAACAGAACGAATATCATCATTGGGATTATTCAATAAAGCCGATAATCCTCTTCCTAGCGCTTGCTTCTTTACTGCTTTAGCCATTTTTGTTCTTTTTTAAAATTTCATGTGCTAAGTTAATATAATTTACTGCACCCTTACTTGTGGCATCATATGCTATGATACTTTCACCATAACTCGGTGCCTCTCCTAGCCGTATATTACGCTGAATTATGGTTTTAAATACCATGTTTTGAAAATGCTTTTTCACTTCAGCAACCACTTGATTAGATAAGCGTAATCGCGAATCATACATGGTCAATAATAGGCCTTCTATATCCAATTCTGGATTGTGTACTTTTTGAACACTCTTAATTGTATTTAATAACTTCCCTAAACCTTCTAACGCATAGTATTCACATTGAATAGGAATAATAACGGCATCGGCTGCCGTAAGTGCATTTAAGGTTATTAATCCTAGCGAAGGTGCGCAATCAATAAGAATATAATCGTAATCATCCTTGATCTTTTCAAGGCCTTTTTTTAACATGTATTCTCGTTGTTGCTTATCAACCAATTCAATTTCTATGGCCACCAGGTCAATATGCGCAGGTATGATATCTACATTGGGCGAACTCGTTTTTAAGATGGCTTCACGTGCTCCAATGGCGTGTTCTAACAATTGGTAGGTACCATAGTCTACCCCTTCAACATCAATTCCCAAGCCCGATGTTGCGTTGGCTTGCGGATCAGCATCAATTAGAAGAACCTTCTGTTCTAACACTCCTAAGGCGGCTGCTAAATTTACAGTGGTAGTTGTTTTACCAACCCCTCCCTTTTGATTGGCAACTGCTATAATTTTCCCCATTAATTTTGTTCGTTTTATCGGCCATAAAAATACAACTATTTATGATTAATTGAAATGAAGTTGTAAACAAAGGATGAACAATTGCCCATATTCAAAGATCCTTTTACAAACCGCTCAAATTCAGCACCTATCCATTAAATCTCTCATTTTTCTACCCTAAAAGCTGGCTACTTATACCCCAATTTTTGTTAATATGATAAAAACATTTATTTTTCTTTAAAAAACAATTTGCCAAACCCAAAAGGATTTGTATATTTGCGCTCGATTTAAGCAAGGCTACACACCTTGTTTTTTTTTCAACAGAACAAAAGATTTTTTAAAGATATATTGAAATGAAAAGAACGTTCCAACCTTCGAAAAGAAAAAGAAGAAATAAGCATGGCTTTATGGAGAGAATGGCCAGCGCCAACGGCCGTAAAGTTTTAGCGAGAAGAAGAGCTAAAGGAAGAAAGAAACTTAGCGTTTCTTCGGAAGCAAGACCTAAAAAATAATGGTCTTTTCATTTTAAAAATATTCGAGGTGTTACTTTTTTAAGTAACACCTTTTTTTTGGGTTTTTTAATAAGTTTTAATAATTATTAAGCGCTCAAAAAATAAAATTTCAAATATTTGCACATCTATAAACACCTTGATAAATGCCCAAGAATAACGCCATAAAATCAGTTTTAATTATTGGATCAGGACCTATCGTGATAGGCCAAGCTTGTGAATTTGACTACTCTGGTAGCCAAGCAATACGTTCATTAAAGGAGGAGGGAATTGAAGTAACCCTCATCAACTCAAATCCAGCAACCATAATGACCGACCCTTCGTTAGCGCATAATGTTTACCTCAAACCGCTCACTACTAAATCGATTATTGAGATTTTAAAAGAGCATCCTCAAATTGACGCCGTATTGCCAACAATGGGAGGTCAAACAGCTTTAAACTTATGTATTGAAGCTGAGGATAAAGGAATCTGGAAGGATTATGATGTTGCTCTTATTGGGGTTGATATTGACGCGATTAATATTACGGAAGATCGCGAGCAGTTTAGAAAATTAATGATTGAGATTGGGATTGGTCAAGCGCCTTCTACTACAGCTACATCCTTTTTAAAAGGGAAAGAAATTGCTCAAGAATACGGTTTCCCACTAGTTATACGTCCTTCATTTACCTTAGGAGGATTTGGTGCCTCTATTGTTTATGATGCAAAGGATTTTGACGAGCTGTTGAGTCGCGGACTCGAAGCGTCGCCCATTCATGAAGTCATTATTGACAAAGCGCTTCTTGGCTGGAAAGAATACGAACTAGAGCTATTGCGTGATAAAAATGACAATGTGGTCATTATTTGTACCATTGAAAATATGGATCCCATGGGAATTCATACGGGAGATTCTATTACCGTAGCTCCTGCCATGACCTTAAGCGATCGCACGTTCCAAAAGATGCGTGATATGGCCATCCACATGATGCGGTCTATTGGTGATTTTGCCGGTGGATGTAATGTTCAATTTGCGGTGAGCCCAGACGAAAAGGAAGATATCATCGCTATTGAGATCAACCCACGTGTGTCAAGATCATCAGCCCTAGCATCGAAGGCTACGGGGTATCCCATTGCAAAAATTGCCACTAAATTGGCTATTGGTTATCATTTAGACGAATTAAAAAATCAAATCACCAAGACTACCTCAGCCTTGTTTGAGCCTACCTTGGATTATGTCATTGTAAAAATTCCACGCTGGAACTTCGATAAATTTGAAGGCTCAGATCGTACCATCGGACTTCAAATGAAATCAGTAGGCGAAGTAATGGGAATTGGTCGTTCATTTCAGGAAGCCCTCCACAAAGCCACGCAATCACTCGAAATCAAACGCAACGGAATTGGTGCCGACGGGAAGGGATATACTGACTATGAACAAATTATAGAAAAACTTACTTACCCTAGCTGGGACCGTGTATTTGTGATTTACGATGCCATTCAAATGGGGATTCCGCTGAGCAGAATTCACGAAATCACTAAAATTGATATGTGGTTCCTTAAACAATATGAGGAATTACATCAGTTAGAAAAAGAAATCTCAAGTTTTGAATTAGCTACCCTACCGGCTGAACTATTACTTGAAGCAAAACAAAAAGGCTATGGGGATCGACAAATTGCCCATATGCTCGATTGCCTCGAAAGTGAGGTATACAACAAACGTCGTGCCCTCAACATCAATCGTGTATACAAATTAGTAGACACATGTGCGGCCGAATTTGAAGCCCTCACCCCCTACTATTATTCTACCTTTGAAAATGTAAGTCACCAAAACGGAGTCGTTGCCGCTGCAAATGAATCTGTGGTTACAGCGAAAAAGAAAATCATCGTATTAGGATCTGGACCCAATCGCATTGGGCAGGGAATTGAATTTGATTATTGCTGTGTACACGGTGTCCTTGCAGCCAAAGAAGAAGGCTATGAAACGATCATGATTAATTGTAATCCTGAAACGGTTTCGACGGATTTTGATACGGCGGATAAATTGTATTTCGAACCCGTTTTCTGGGAACATATCTACGACATTATTCAGCTAGAACAGCCCGAAGGCGTAATTGTTCAGTTGGGTGGACAGACGGCCCTTAAACTAGCCGAGAAACTAGATAAATACGGTATTAAAATTATAGGTACTTCGTTTGAAGCCTTAGACCTTGCAGAGGATAGAGGCCGTTTCTCTAGTTTACTAAAAGAGCTCGATATTCCTTACCCGCGATTTGGTACTGCCACTACGGCTGACGAAGCCTTGTCTGTTGCTGATGAATTGGATTTTCCAATTTTAGTCCGGCCATCGTATGTGCTTGGAGGTCAGGGTATGAAGATTGTAATAAATAAACAAGAACTTGAAGAGCACGTAGTCGATTTATTACGGAAAATTCCGAATAATGTTTTGCTTCTTGACCACTACTTAGAGGGGGCGGTTGAAGCCGAAGCGGATTCTATTTGCGATGGAGATGAGGTACAAATCATTGGAATCATGGAGCATATTGAACCTTGTGGAGTTCATTCTGGAGATTCAAATGCAACCTTACCACCGTTTAACTTAGGTGAGTTTGTTTTACAACAAATTAAAGACCACACCGTAAAAATTGCTAAGGCCTTAAAAACCGTTGGACTCATCAATATACAATTTGCAGTGAAAGACGATGTAGTATACATCATAGAAGCCAATCCACGCGCCTCGCGTACCGTGCCATTTATTGCTAAAGCCTACGGAGAACCATATGTAAATTACGCTACCAAAGTAATGTTAGGTACGCATAAAGTTAAGGACTTCAACTTCAGCCCTCAATTAGAAGGCTATGCAATTAAACAGCCTGTTTTCTCATTTAACAAGTTTCCAAATGTGGACAAAAAACTGGGGCCTGAAATGAAGTCGACCGGTGAGAGCATACTCTTTATTGACAGTCTTAAGGACGATCAATTTTATGAGTTGTATTCACGACGTAAAATGTATTTAAATAAATAAGGTGCAATCACAGCGCCTGTAAGACAACAGCAGATAAAACAAATTTAACACACACCAGTCAACAATAGGCTGGTGTGTTTGGGTTAAAAACCTTAGGGCGAATCCTATTCGTAGCCCCCGGCTTTCCAATTTTTAATGCGCTGAACTTCTTCTGCACTTAGCCTACCGACCTCTGGCATAGACCCCTCTTCTACTCGCTCAATCAACCCGCGATCTAAGATCGCCTCTTTAACACTAGCTGCCGTAGTTAGTTGCATGGGTGCACCATTGACCGGAGGACTGCTATGACAGCTTATACAGTAGGCATCCATAATTGGCTTTATGTCGTTACTATAAGAAGCTGTTATTACGAGTTCCTCTCCTTCATTATCCTCAGCAGTACAGGCGATTAAAAAAAGGGGAAAACAGCAAAGCAGTAGTAGGTATTTTTTCATAATATAAGCGACATTTATCTTAGATTAACGTTTTTACCGCTAAAAAAGTCTATACCCCCACTGTTTTCTTGGCACTAAAGCAGCTCCCCTTGTATATAAGCGCCTTGCCGTTAACAGACTCCGTACCAGTCTGTTTGTTTCCCGCTTGATATTCCTGGCCATTCAACACCTATATTGCGCGTAAATAAAGGCATCTTACGATCAGTATATTTTATTTTTACCATGCGATTTAAGTCCCGATTTTTAATTTTTATAAAGTATTTTAGCAAAAACTTGTAAAAAATGCAGCAAGACAAAGCCTTAGCCATTTTAAAATCAGGTGCAAATGTTTTTCTAACCGGTTCTGCCGGAACAGGTAAGACCTATGTACTCAACGAATATATTGACTATCTCAAAGCCCGTAAAATTCCGGTGGCCGTTACTGCCTCTACCGGAATTGCCGCTACGCATATGAATGGCATGACCATCCATTCATGGGCAGGAATTGGTGTCAAAGAACACCTTAGTCCCGCGCAATTAGGCGGAATGAAAGCCAAGAAATACCTGAAGAAACACCTCGAGAACGCCAAAATATTAATTATCGATGAAATTTCAATGCTTCACAAAAATCAATTCGACCTGGTCAATACCGTTTTGCAATACTTTAAAGATAGTCAAGCCCCTTTTGGGGGAATTCAAGTTGTGGTCTGTGGCGACTTTTTCCAACTACCACCCATTGGCAATCGAGGAGAGACCAGTAGAGACAAATTTGCATTTATGTCAGCAGCTTGGTTGGAGGCAGATTTCAAAATTTGCTACCTCACCACCCAATTTAGACAAACAGATAACTCCCTGAATAAAATATTGAATCAAATAAGGTCAAAAGACATTCATTCAAGTAGTTATGAAATATTAAAAAATGCAGAACGCGACCTAGAAACCTCCGAAAATGTTACCAAATTATTTACCCATAACATGGATGTTGACCGGATAAACGCAAATCATTTAGCTAAATTATCAGGTCGGACAAAAAAGTTTAAAGCCACTACAAAAGGGAATAAAAAACTGATTGACACGTTAAAAAATTCAGTTTTAGCAAACGAAGAATTAGCGTTGAAAAAAGAGGCCAAAGTAATGTTTGTACGCAATAATGTTGAAAAGGGCTATGTCAATGGTACCTTGGGTGTTGTCATTGATTTCTCATCAGAAGGCTTTCCAATGGTAAAAATTCGCAATGGCAGAATCATTACCGTTGAGCAAGAAAATTGGTCTATTCAGGATGATCACGGGAAGTCACTGGCTAGTTTTACTCAATTCCCATTGCGCTTAGCTTGGGCAATCACCATTCATAAGTGCCAGGGAATGACTTTAGAAGCGGCAGAAATCGACCTTCAAAAAACCTTTGAAAAAGGCCAAGGCTATGTAGCACTGTCCCGATTAAAAAACATAGAGAATTTGCAACTCGCCGGATTTAACGAACGCGCATTGGAGGTAGATAATTTAGCGTATAAGGCCGATTTGCGCTTTAAAGAACTCTCGCGAAGTGTTGATCAGACACTTGACATCCCTTCACTTGAGTCCCAAGCCAAAAGCTTTGTGAGCTATTGTGGCGGACTGACCAATAGCAATGAGATCACCAAACACAAACGCAAAAAAAAGGAGCAAGAAAAAGCCAAAAAATCAAAAATATCAACCTACGACCTCACTTTAATCCATTTAAAAGAACAAAAACCATTAGAAGAAATTGCAGCCATACGCGGTTTAAGTCTTGGCACCATAGCTGGGCATTTAATTAAAATTATTAAGGACAATCCAAAAGAAGATTTGTATTTTTACAAGCCTGATGAAACAATCATTGAAAATGTCAGGAAAGCCTATTTAAAACAAAACAAAGGCAGCGCCATTAGTTTAACCAAAATTCACAAGGCCTTAAAAGGTTCGGTGAGTTACGATGAAATTAAACTCGCCATAGCCTTTTTATAACCCTAACTGTATGCGTACTAAATTGAATTCATTCATTTTAACCCTGTTTACCCTATTTTTCTTTACTGATGCACAAGCTCAAGCAAACGCAGCTACCACGGTCAATGGGCTAATTGAAGGAAGTATTACCGTAGACGGGATAGAAAGAACGTACCTTTTATACATTCCTAAGAATTATAGCGCTACGGTAAAAATGCCGTTAGTCTTAAACTATCACGGCTATACAGGCAGTGCAAAACAACAAATGGTCTACGGCGATTTTAGGGCAGAAGCCGAGGCGAATAACTTTCTTGTAGTTCAACCGCAAGGCACATTGTTAGATGGCAAGACCCATTGGAATGTGGGTGGGTGGACCTTAAATAGTAGTACCGATGACGTAAAGTTTACCACGGCGCTGATTGATGAATTGATAGAAAAATACAATCTCGACGCAAAAAGAATCTATGCCACAGGCATGTCAAATGGAGGGTATATGAGTTTTAAATTAGCCTGTGAGTTGGGCGATAAGATTGCCGCTATTGCCTCTGTTACGGGGTCAATGACGCCTCAAACCTTTACTACATGCAACCCACAGCGCCCCATCCCAATTCTACAAATCCACGGGGTTTCTGACCCTACCGTGCCGTATTCTGGCGCCATTTGGTCAAAATCAATAGCAGATGTACTTGACTATTGGGTAAAACACAACGAAACCACTACTACCCCAGAAAAATCAGCTGTACCAGACACCAATAAAGAAGACAAAAGCACCGCTGAGCGCTGGGTATATCAAAACAATAGCAATCAAATTCCGGTCATCCACTATAAAATTTCTGGAGGGAAGCACACCTGGCCAGGAGCGGCATACAATGCTCCAGGAACCAACCAAGATTTTAAGGCCTCAAGGGTTATTTGGGAATTCTTTTCACACTATGATTTAGATGGCTACATAAAAAACTAAGGGTCTGGCAGCAGACAGTTCCCTTTTAAAAACAATTAGCCATTTAAATTTCACCAACGAGTCTTAACAGAATTTTGACAACCATACACGCATTTTTTGTTAGCTTTGCCACAAAGAATTATTCGTGAAAAAAGCGCTTATTTGTTTCTGTTTACTCGTTCCTATGCTGGCCATATCTCAGGTCAAACGAATCAATATACTCGCCACGGATAATGGAAATTTAGACGAGGTAAATTACCCTGGAGCGACCATCTTATTGGGGAATGTGGTTGTAGAACACGAAGGAGTTACGATGCGTAGTAAGAAAGCCATCCTTTATAAGGATCGCAACTTCATTATTGCCCTAGGAGATGTGCTGTTTAATCAAGGGGATACCATTACCCAAACCAGCAACTATGTTGAATACGACGGAAACACGAAAAAAGCAAAATCATGGGGCAACGTGGTTCTTAAAGATCCAACCATGACATTAACCACAGATACGCTTTTTTTTAATAGAACCCAGCAACTCCTGAACTACCGAAGTGGTGCAACCATCCGTGACACCACCAACGTACTTGTAAGTAGGGTTGGGAATTATTTTTTAAAAACTAAAAAATTTCAAGCCTTATCAGAGGTGGTTCTCACCAACCCCGACTATGTACTCGCCTCAGATCACCTCGATTATTACACCTCTAATGGACACGCATATTTAAAAGGACCTTCGACCATTACTGGAGAGGAAACCTTTATCTATACGGAAAACGGATTTTATGATACAAAAAAGGATATTTCCCATTTTTTAAAGCCCTCAAAGATTGTTTATCAAGGGCGGGAAATTTCTGCAGACAGCATGTATTATAATCGCAAATTAGGTTTTGCTTCAGCCGTAAACAATATTAAGATGACCGATACTGCGAACAGTTCGGTAATCCGTGGGAATTACGCTGAAGTTTTTCAAAAATTAGATTCAGCTTTTGTCGTAAACAGCCCCGTAGCCGTTACTGAAATTGAAAAAGACTCTATGTACATACACGGAGACACATTGTTAGTCACCGGAAGCCCCGAGGAACGTATTATCAGAGCCTTCCACCACGTCAAATTTTTCAAATCTGATTTAAGTGGTAAATGTGATTCTATCTATGCCAATCAAAAAACGGGATTGACAAAAATGTTTGAAAAACCCGTCATTTGGTCAGAAGAAAATCAGGTCAGCGGAGACACCATTCACTTTTTAGCCAACACGAGCACCGAAAAACTGGATAGCTTAAAAGTGTTAAACAACGCGTTTATAATGCAAAAGGACTCTGTAGGGCATTTAAATCAAATCAAAGGGCGTACTATTTACGGTAAATTTATTGAAAACGAACTCGATAATGTACTGGTAGTAGGAAATGCGGAAGTGATCTTTTTTATTCAAGACGATAAAAAAAATGAGCTGTTTGGCATCAACAAACGCAGTTCAAGCAGCATACGTTTTAGATTTAAAGCGGGAAAAATACAGACCTTTACTTTTTACGTCAGTCCTGAAGGCACAACCTATCCCCCATCTCAGCTCCCAGAGGCCGAACGGAAATTTCCAGGAGCCATTTGGAGAATAGACGAAAAACCAATGACGGTTGACGATATATTCACGTGGAAAACAGCCGCAGAATTAGCCGCACCTCCACTTGACTCAACCCACAAGACCACTGTTCAGAAAAACAATGAATCGCCATGAGAGCAGATTTTTTTAAGCACCAAGCCCAAACTTCCTCCCATCCCTTAGCGATAGAAGTCGACTGGGCAAAAGGAAGCTATATTTTTGATAAAAAAGGAAAAAAATATCTCGATTTTATTGCAGGGGTTTCAGCCAATACTTTAGGACACGGACATCCCGCAGTAAACAATGCAGTTATAGCGCAGCTTGACCGCTATAGCCATGTGATGGTATATGGCGAATTTATCCAAGAAGCCCCAGTACAATTGGCAAAAAGCTTGACAGCCCTTTGCCCGTCCGGCATGGACTCCGTTTACCTTACCAATTCTGGGACAGAAGCTACCGAGGCGGCCTTAAAATTAGCCAAGCGCGTTACTGGGCGCAGTGAAATTATAGCCGCTAAGAACGCCTACCATGGAAACACCCAAGGAGCCATGAGTGTTTGTGGAAATGAGCTTAAAAAAAGCGCATTTCGCCCCTTAATCCCAGGCACATCCTTCATCACTTACAACGCCTTTGATGAGCTGGAAAAAATTACCGATCAAACCGCTGCGGTTATCCTAGAAACAATTCAAGGAGGCGCGGGATTTATTGCACCTGTACCTCAATACCTAGCTACTGTTAAGCAACGTTGTGAGGCAGTAGGCGCCTTGCTAATCCTCGATGAAATTCAAACCGGTATTGGTCGCACCGGAACGTTTTTTGGCTTTGAAAATTTTCAGGTCGTTCCCGACATGATCATTGCTGGAAAAGGCCTTGGTGGTGGCATGCCCATTGGTGCGCTAATTACCAACCGTGCTACCATGTCTGCCTTCCAATCAAATCCCCCATTAGGACATATTACTACCTTTGGCGGACACCCTGTGATTGCAGCCGCTGGTCTTGCTACCCTGAACACGGTAATTGAAAGTGACCTCATGCCAGAAGCGCTCCGCAAGGAAGCCCTGTTTAGAGCCCACTTACAACATCCTGCAATTAAAGAAATTAGAGGCAAGGGATTACTTCTCGCCCTTCTCTTTGAAAATGAGGAAATGGCTAGCAAGGTGATTCTAGCATGTCTAGACAAGGGACTCCTTCTCTTTTGGCTCTTATTTGAAGGGCGTGCGGTGAGAATCACGCCACCTTTAACGATTACGGAGGGAGAAATCAAGGCAGGGTGTGATCTGCTCTTAGACGTCATCTCAGCCCTTCACGTAGCAGGTTCAATTTGATTAGTCGCCCGCCTGCGGATACCCTAAATTTGACGCTGGTTCTTGATCATCCTGTTCACTGGTAGTGCTGTTAGGATTGGTTGGAGTAAGGTCTTCTGGTTTTTCATGTAGCACGTCCTCGGCTTCATTTCGTTCTAATATTTCTTGATCGAGCTCTTCTAACATGGTTCCCATAATCTTTTTATCTTTAATCATGGCCCAGGTCATTAACAAGCTGGTGGCTATAATAACAAACAGCAAAATTCCCGATTCAAAATTCTCCACCCTCCCTTTTTCCGGAATTGCATAAAACAATAGGATGGTAATTAAGCCTCGCGGGGCAATAAATAATTGAGGAAAGATATCCTTACCTACAAACACCCTTAAAATTAGGAATCGTATGGCATAGATTGAGGCGATAATAAGCAAACTTATTCCAACCACACTTAAACTCACCAAGGAAGACAATACGATAGTCAATCCGAAGATTACAAAGAAAAAGGTACGCACCACAAACGCAGTTTCTAGGGTAATTATATGCAATTCGTGATAAATTTGATCAACCTTATCGCGATCGAGAAAAACGGCCGTTTTTCCCGGAAAAAAGAGGGAAACATTGGCAATCACCAAACCAAAAACAAGGATAATAATGAGGGATGAAAGGTGAAATTTCTTACCGATAGCATAGAGTAGTAATAGCACCGCAATGAGCAAAAACAATTTTGCTTGACTTTTAATTTTTTGAAAGATTAAAATAATGGCATAGCTCGCCACCAATGCAATGACCAAAGTCAACACGGTAGATCCAGCAAAGCCAGCCGCCCCTGTGGCATGGGCAGGATCTAGCGCTCCAATCATAAAATAAAACATCATAATACCCATGATATCAGAAAAGGTACTTTCATAAATATGAAATTCCTTTTTGTGTTCTGGCAAACCACTTACACTAGGGATAATAATAGCACTAGACAAAATAGAGAGCGGAATGGCGTACAACCAGGCAGACGCCATAGACATACCTTCAATGGTATTGTACAAAATTAAGGCAGCAATCCACGCGGAAGCAACCAAGCCTAACAAGGCAATGGCCATAGATTTTAAGATGGGCACCAACTTTTCTTTTTTCAACTCGAGTTCAAGGGCAGCTTCTAGCACAATCATAATTAACCCAATAGTTCCTAATAGTTCTAAGGAAGGTTTAAAATTAATCTCCCCCTCCACAAAATAATCCATCACATATTTTAAAATAATCCCCAAAACAATCAACATCAAAACAGATGGAATGTTTGTTTTTTTAGAGATCCCAGTAAACCAAAACGATAAAATGATAATGATTGACGCGGCGATAATTACATTATACGATGAGAGTATTTCCATAAAACAAAAGCTAAAAAAGTAGGACTAAATGTACTATTTAATCATCAAAGCTACACATTATTCTACGACCTTTTAAACCGCCTGCAGACTAGGAAACTCCAGCAAAAGTAAAAAATAATTAACACCCTGCAATACAAGCGCTTAAATAAACTTATTAGAACAGTTGGTTTTATTTTGTAGGTGTAGAAATATTATAATAAGTCATCTAAAAGACTGGTTACTTTGGCTGTATCCCAATCAGCCGCACCAATTTTAGACACTACAATGGCCCCATTTTTATCGAGGATATATGTTGCTGGTATTGCATTAGAACGAATTTCTGATGGAGGTTGGCTAAGGCTTTTATAGGTAGGTAAGTCATAGCCCTGACTTTCGTAATACTTCGTTACTACCGCATTGGTTTCGTTACTAATAAATAAGAAAACTACCTTGTCTTTATACTGACTGTACAAATTAGCTAACGAAGGTTTTTCAGCACGACAACTGGGGCACCATGTAGCCCAAAAGTTAACGAGTACTACCTTTCCTTTAAACGCATTAAAATTGACCTTCTCCCCGGTTTGATCTTGTAATTGCCAATTAAAGTTGGCTAACACCTGCCGATCTTCCACATCGGTTACCGATGGCGAAAAGGATACCATTCGTATCATATACGACCGCGTGGTTGGAATAAATAGCAAGGCGATAAGCAATACAAAAAGAAGATTAGTAATGAGTTTGCGTTTATTTTTCATTGTTTTCTATTGAGTTCGTTTAGTTGAAAAGTTAGGCCCGAACTTACAAAAAATAATCAAAAAATTGGGGCGACCTAAATAATGGCAAATCACTAGGTAAAAAATGCATTCTAAAATAAAAGTAGGTCATAAGCCGGATTCTGTCCGTTATAAAAACGTCCTTATCATTTATCTGGTCTATACATTACTATATAGCTCTAGCTGCTTACCCCTTAGAATCGGGCGAGTACCCTCAAGCTCTAATATACGTAGCATTGCACCTCGTAGAGTTTACCTGGTTTCACTACAGCCGAACTGTACTTGCTTTCTGTTGCACTTGTCCTCGGTTCACACCGGACGGATGTTATCCGCTACGATTCTCTATGGTGTCCGGACTTTCCTCTCCGATCACTCGGAGCGATAAGGCGACCTACTTTGTGGCAAAAATAGGATATTGGCATTGATTTGATTACCCTTTTGTGCAAAAAAAATCCCACTCGCCTTAAAAAAGAGAGTGGGAAAATTGCTATGAAAAAGAAATATTACTGAACTATTACTTTCAGCAATACAAGTAAATAACGCCGCTCATTTTGAAATATTGCTCTATTTTATTTTTTATTTAGAATATTCCCAAATAATATTATAAAACGCTAAAAATGAAGTACTTATTAAGTGTTAAATTTTGCATAAACCAAAAAAAACCCACTCTAAAAATAGAGTGGGAAAATTGCTATGAAAAAGAAAAAGTTGTTGAACTATTAAATTCAACGGGTCAAATATAAAAAATAATATTTAATAGACCCTATTTTTTACTAAATTATTACTTAAAAGTTACGAAAACATATCTTTTACTTTTTCAAAGAATGATTTATCGGCTGTTGTCACATTCGGTTTGAAATTATCATTTTCTTTCATTTTTTCAAAAAATGCCTTTTGATCTTTGTTTAATTCTTGTGGTGTCCACACATTAATATGAACTAACAAATCTCCCTTGCCATACCCTTCAAGGCTAGGTAAACCCTTTCCTCGTAGGCGCAAAATCTTACCTGATTGCGTTCCTCCATCAATACTTAATCGCACCTTTCCGGTTAACGTATCGATTTCCTTCTGAACCCCTAATACGGCTTCTGAAAAATTAATATACAGGTCAAAGTGTAGATTATTTCCTTCGCGTTTTAAATAATCATGTGGTTTTTCTTGAATTACCACTAAAAGATCGCCTGATATTCCATTTCCTGGAGCTGCATTACCTTTTCCTGACACTTTCAGCTGTACACCATCTACCACACCTGGTGGAATTT
>Ga0209344_10001145_pt1 | contig 36805 bp, 35 predicted proteins | sample Cruoilmetagenom6_FD_187293 | JGI IMG/M metagenome (GOLD analysis project Ga0209344, IMG submission 187293) | Oil polluted marine microbial communities from Coal Oil Point, Santa Barbara, California, USA - Santa Barbara Oil Seep Sample 6 (SPAdes)... | ecosystem: Environmental > Aquatic > Marine...
CCCGCCACACCGATTGGATGCCCGGATCAAGTCCGGGCAAAAAGGGGTGGGAATTGGCACGGCCCCCGAAACCCTCATCCTGAGCCTGTCGAAGGACGAGGGTTCAAACACCGCGCCCTGCCGCCCATCCTTCGACGGGCTCAGGATGAGGTTGGGGGCAAAAATAAATCCATCCCTCACCGTCATCGCGAGGCGCGCAGCGCCGTGGCGATCCAGAGCCACAAGCGCTGGTGTCAGCGGCTTGCGGATTGCCACGCGGCTCTAGCGCTCTATGCCGAATCCAGCAGCGGAAAATCGGCAACCCGGGCAAACGGCGCGCCCGGTTCCGCCTCGCTGAACACGCTCAAATGCGTAATCATCACCGGCTCGGCCAGCACCGGGGCAAACCAGGCTCTGGCGGCCGCCAGCATCTGATCATGTTCGCCTTCAGGCAAACGGTCGCTCAGCGTCATGTGCAGGCGGAATTCATCCATCACATAAGGATAGCCATATTGATCGAGCAGGGCGGTTTGCCGTTCGCTCAGACCAGCCTGCGCCCGCTTTGCGCGTTCCGAAGCGCTCATCGGCGCGCGCAATGCATCGAAACCAGCAACGCATGACGCCGCAAAATCGCTCAGTTCAGCGCTTTGCACCTCGGGCATCAGCGCCAGAAACCCGCCCAGCATGCGCGGGGTGAGTTGCCCGGCCGATACCGGTGCCGTCCTGGCACAAAACCGGGTAATTGCTGCCACCAGGTCATCATATTCATACGGCTCTGCCAGCCACATCGGCGCTTTCAACGTCGCATGAAACCCATAGCGGCGCGGTGAAACCGTCATGCCCCAAAGCCGTTCGGCAGGCACGCCAATCGTCTCCGGCACAGGAATATCCATCCCCTTGGCCGAATCCCGGCCAATCCATTGCGATGCCTTTTGCCAAAGCGGGCTATCGGCAGGCGGGGCGAAGTAAATGGCATAGCGAACAGGCATGAAGCTCTCTCAATAAAACATGCCTGCTGGCATGAGGCACGTTCCTCTAGCATGCCGATCGTGTCAATTGACTGACAATTGCCGCAGGCCCTTATCGCTCGCCTGCCCGGGGCAGGTCGGGTTCTCCCGGGGGCGGCGCGCTCAGTCAGCCAATAGTCCATTAACGCTTGTTTAGGTGCTCTCACATAATCTCGGTGATGATTTTGTAAAACCGCCGGCGAGAAATAAAAGTGTCCACTTTCGAAGCGATGGAAGAACTTGCCAAGGATGGCTCCACGGAAAGCCGGCGTCAGCTTTTGCGCCTGCTCACGGATCTGTTTTTGGAAAACCTCGATCAGACCTCCGGCGATCAGGGCGAGGCCTTTGGCGATATCGTCAACCGGGTCCTCGACGACGTTGTGGAAGAGGCCCGTCAGGAATTTTCGACGCGCATCGCCACAGCCGACATGTTCCCCCGGGAAGTTGTCATGCGCCTTGCCTGGGACGAATTTGAGGTTGCCGCGCCCATTCTCGAACATTCCTCCGTGCTCAGCGACGCCGATCTGGTCGATGTGGCCCGTGAGAAATCAACCGAACATATGCTGGCCATTTCCCGCCGGCCCGAATTGCACGAAAAAGTCACCGACGTGCTGATCGAGCATGGCGATGAGGGCGTCATCCATTCCGTTGCCAACAATCATGGCGCGCAGTTTTCGCCTCAGGGTTATGATTCCCTGGCGATCAAGGCGAAGGATGACGAAAATCTTCAGGCCGCCATTGTCGGACGTCATGATGTGACCGCTGAAGTGGCCGCCCAGCTTGAGCCCGCGCTCAGCGCCGAGCTGAAAAAACGGCTCGCTGAAGCCCTTGATGAAACCAATAATGATGTCGCCAATCTGGTAACGCGCGCCAAGGAGCGCGTGGAACAGGCGCTGGCCGGCAAGAAACGCGACCGGGTTGATGTGGAAAAACTGGTGGCTCAGGTCACCAGCGGCGAACTCGACCTCAATGAAGCGGCCCTCAAATTGGCAAAAGACGAGCGTCCCGTGCCGCTTTCCGTCCTGATTGCCACTGTGGCCGAACTGCCCGAGAAAATGATTTCCAACGCCATGCTCAAGATAAACGGCATGCCCATCGCCATCACCTGCCGGGCCCTCAAGATCGATCCCGAGACCTTTGCAGCAATTGCTGCAATGCGGTGTCAGGTTCTGCGCCTGCCCGGCAGTGCCGGTGACCGGCTGGCAGAACAATATACCAGCCTTGATCAGGCCGATGCGGAACGCACCTTGCGTTTCCTTCGTGTGCGCAAGTCCCTGAATGCAAGTGCTGCTTAACTTGCTGTGATAATTGAATAATTTATCCGGATATTAAATCCCGGCCTGAATATTTTTCATTTAAATAAATTTTTATGCGCTGTATTCGCAGACGGTTCTGCAGTCGGCACAATCCCTTATTAACGACTTCAAAGTAGTTTGAGCGCGATAGTTTAATGACAACGGACGCTGGAGTGAGAGGAATACCATAGTGGCTGCATTAGCCAAGGAACATATGCCTTCGCTGGGCGAACTCGAACAACTGGCACGTCAGCCTACGAGTGAGAACTGGCATTTTCTGCTGCGCGGTTTGACGGATTATTTCCTCGAACACGCCGAAGAATATGCTGAACAATATGGCGAAGCATTCAGCGATATCATCTGCCGCATTCTCGAAGGCGTCACCGTTGAAGCCCGTGTGGAACTGTCCAACCGGGTTGCCCCGCTTGAGCTGTTCCCCACCCGGATCGTCAAGCAGCTTGCCAATGATGAGTTGCCCGTTGCCGCGCCCGTCCTGGAATATTCGCCGGTGCTCTCCGATTCTGACCTGATCGGGATTGCCAGCATCGTCATGCAGGATCATTGGCTGGCCATCAGCCGCCGCAAGGCGCTGGGCCCGCGGCTCACCGATGCCCTGGTTGGCTTTAACAGCCAAGAAGTCATCCGCGAAATGGCCGGTAACCCCGGTGCCAAATTCTCGGCCTCCACCTATCGTCTGGTGGCGGAACGGGCCAAGCAGGATTCCATTCTGCAGGAAAAGCTGGTCGGGCGTGCCGACATGTCACCGGCAATCGCCATTCAGCTCAATCCTTTCCTGTCCGATGAATTGAAAAGCCGGCTGAACGAAATCCGTCCTGTGGAATCCAAGGGCCTTCTCGATAGTCTTTCCGACCTGTCCAAGGAAGAAAAGCCAAAGGGCGGCCTTGGTGCCGATCCCGATATGGCCGGGGTTCAGGCCTCCATTGTCAATATCAGGGACGGGAAGGCTGATCTCAGCCATATCGTCACCGATCTGGCCGATCAGGGGCGTCTCGCCGGCGTCTGCGCCGTTATCGGGGCTATTGGCAGCCTGCCGGACAAGACCGTCAAGGGTGCGCTGCTCAATCTCAACGGCATGCCCATTGCGATCATGTGCCGTGGTTTGAACCTGACCCAGGATGCATTTGAGGCCGTAACCCATTTGCGTAACCAGCAACTGGATCTGCCCCAGAGCGAATTGCTCACCCAGGTCGAGCGCTATGGCACCCTTGATGCCGCCGATGCGGCCAAGACCTTGGCCATGTTGCAGGCCAAAAAAGCCGCTGAGCTTGCCGAAAACGTTGCCTGACGCCTAACCGCGTCCGGTATAGGGCATGTTTGTCGCCATCACCGTCATGGTCTGCACATTCGCATCCAGCGGCAGGCCCGCCATATAGGTAATGGCATCCACCACATGACGCACATCAAAGGTCGGCTCGGGTTTCATCGAGCCGTCCGCCTGCAGCATGCCCTTGTTCATGCTCGCAGTCATGTCGGTCGCCGTATTGCCGATATCGATCTGCCCGCAGGCAATATTGAACGGCCGCCCATCCAGTGAAATTGATTTTGTCAGCCCCTCGATGGCGTGCTTGGTCGCATTATAGGCCACCGCATGCGGGCGGGGGGTATGCGCCGAGATCGAGCCATTATTGATAATGCGCCCGCCCTGGGGCGTTTGTGCCTGCATCGCCCGGAAGGCTTCACGCGCTACATAGAAGGCACCATTAAGGTTGGTGCCGACCATTTCGAGCCACGTGGCGATATCGGTGTCGCCCACATTCATCGCCGGGGCAGAGCGCCCGGCATTGTTGAACACCACATCGACCCGGCCGTAATGGGCAATCACCGCCGCAAAGAATGCCGCCACCGATTCCGGATCACTTACATCGCAGATATGCGCGAACATATCCGCATCACTACCAGCTTGCTTCACGACCTCATCGAGCATGTTCTGGCGGCGCCCGCAAATGGCGAGCCTGTACCCGGCTTCGGCGAGGCCCAGCGCAGTGGCACGGCCGATTCCTGATGTGGCACCGGTAACAATGGCAATCCGGGGGGCAGGCATGGGTGATCTCCTCATATTGGGTTGGTGGGCTCTATTTCGGAATCAGTATTGGAATCGCGAATGACAGGATTGATATTACCCATACGAAAGGCTGACAGAATCCCTTACATCAGCCTTTCCGGCGCGACGGCCTCGAGCAAATGCGGCCCCTTTGTGAGAAATGAGGCAGCGCTAACCCCCCGAAAACAGCCAATTTCTTAAGGACAATTCACAGAGATTAACAGATCGTGACCAATTGTGTGCTCAATTTGCAACAATCACTTCGCAACAAACCAGACAACACTGGATTCAGGTTCGTTGCGGTTGCACGGGGTGCGGGGATGAATAAAGTGGGTCTTGCGAATCCATGCATGGGATCGTTTGTCGGTCGCAGCGCGACGACAAAACACGACACTGACAAGTGTGGTCGCGCTTCGACAAACCTCTGGCTAATGCCAGTACTCAAATGACTGACTTTGGAGGTCACCAATGAAAATCAAGAGCCTTCTTCTGGGTTCTGTCGCAGCAGCTGGTCTTTCGACCGGTGCATTCGCTGCGGACCTTAACGTTCTTACGTCGCTTGACGTTTGTGACGCGCTCGGCATCTCGGGCCTGACGATTTCTTCCGACACCAACTGCTTGCAGGTTACCGGTGAAGTGAAGTGGAAGCTTGAATATGGCAACTACGATGCTGCCATGTTCTCCGCAAACTCTGGCCATGACGCCTATGACATCGAAGCCGCCAACTGGGCCGGTACCGTTGATCAGAACATGGATTGGCTCAGCGAAGTCGACGCCTATCTGAAGTTCGTTGGCACCGCCGATTCCGATTTCGGTCCGGCTTCCGCCACCATCAAGTTCGATTACGACAATGACTACACTGTTGTGAACGAAGATGTGACCAAAGTGGGGACCAACCGTCTCCGCATGGAAGAAGCCTATGTTTCGGTCGGTGATTCGACCGTGATCATGGCTGGTCAGAAGGGCTCCATCTTCCGCAAGGGTGATGATGCCCCTTTGGATTACCTCGGCACATTCAATTCCGAAGGCGTTGACCCCGGTGTTGACACGCCCTTCACCGATTGGGTTGACTCCAACCCGTCCGCAGCCCTCCAGGTTGTGTCCGATCTCGGCAACGGCCTGTCCGTTGGTGCTGGTCTTGAAAACCTGAACGGCGCGCTGACAACTGCAGCCGCTGCTCCTTTCAACACCACAGATGACGGCCTCCTGACCGGCTACCTCGCTTATGCTGGCGACGGCATCAGCGCACACATCAGCGTTGCTGGTGGCGGCTTCATGGACGGCACAATCGAAGATTGGGGCATGCATGCTGGCTTCACTGGTGAATTCGACCAGTTGAAGGTGGTTGCTGCTTTTGCTGCTGACGACAATGATTACTGGAACGGTTTGGCTTCGGCTGCCTACACATTCGACATGTTCACACTGGCAGTATCCGGTGAAGCACTTCGGGTTGCTGGTGTAAGCCAGTGGGGCGCAGCGGTTTCCGGTTCGGCTGAAGTTAGCGATGGCATCGCCATCAATGCTGCCTTCCGTTGGTTCGATGAAGACTCCGACACCGACGACACCGAAGTTTGGCAGGCTGCTGCAGCACTCGTTGCTGCTGTAACCGAGACGGTTACCGTCACTGGCGAACTGGGTGTCTTCGGCACCAACAAGCCGGCTGCCGAGCAGACCGTTCCTTACGGTTCGGTTGAACTGGCTTGGGCTCCCGGCGGCAGCTTCACCTCGTCCGTCAAGGGCATGGTCAACTCCGTTGGCGCTTACAAGGTTACCTACAAGGCTGCAAAGTCCTTCAAGTAAGCTTTATTGCCGATCAGACTTTGGAAAGGCCCGGCTCTGCCGGGCCTTTCTTTTTGTGAATCGGTGGGTAAATCCACCTAACAACTTCAGGAATCACTGGAATTCATGGGCGGCATCGGACAAGCTCCTGCAACTGAGGGTGGGGGCGAGGCCACACGCCGCGCCGCCCGGCGTAAATAGCGATATGCCCGTCATCTATCCATTTTGGATGTGCCGGATGCAGTTGCAGATGTACCGCGCCGTTTGGCGACCCAATTCAGATGTTGATACTCTGGTTCCGATAGCGTGGGCTTGAGCACGGCAGTGTCTAGATTGATGTGTTTTCGGGTTGCAAAGGTGGGCCACTTTTGTCGAAAGCATTTTTGATGGGGTGCGAAGAATGCGGCCGGTTCTTCGTCATTAACGATGCGACATTGAAAAGGGCGTCAGCCGGTTCCTGAAAACCGCGACGCGCTCGGGTTGCACGATAGAGGGGTGGCATGCGTTCAAATCCAGCAAAGTGGATTATTCCCGGAATCCTGACCGTGCTGGTCGGAACAGCTGTGACCGTACAGGCAACAAAAGCAGGCATGGAAGCTGATTTATCGGCCCGCTCCGTTGCAGCCCTTGATGCGGCAACGCTGAACTGGGCCAAGGTCGAGTTCACCGCAAGGGACGCCAGCCTTGGCGGCACCGCCACCAATCAGGCCGATCAACAACGGGCTCTGGCCATCATCACCTCCTTGCATGGGGTGCGATCAGTAACCTCTGCCATGGACATGGCCCCCGTAAAATCGCCATACCCCTTTCTGGCGCGTATAGAGAATGGCAAGGTCAGCCTGCGGGGCGGTGTGCCGGATATGGCTGTGCGCGATGCGCTCATGGCCAGGTCCGGGGCGACGGACGAGAGTTTGGAACTCCTCGCCGGTCTCGAGGATCGGGCTTCATGGCTGGCAGCGACTGAGTTCGCCTTGCGGCAATTGCGTCAACTTGATAGCGGGGAGGTCAGTCTGAGTGATCTGACGTTCTCCATGTCGGGCCGGGCTAAATCCCTGGAATCCTATGAAGCGGTCAATGTCATTTTCAATGCAGGCCTGCCTGCCGGGATAACCCGCGGCACGGTGGCGGTGACACCGCCTTTACAATCTCCTTACGAATGGCATGCTGTTTATGATGGCAGCACGGTAAAATTGAGCGGCTTTGTGCCCGGCGAATCCCTGCTGGAAACATTCGGCCAGCAAATGCCGGCAGGCGTAGCGCTGGAACCATCGTTGCTGCTTGCCTCCGGCGCGCCGGATAAATTTGAGACGACAACCAGCTCTCTGCTCAAGGCCTTCGCTGAGGTTGAGCGTGGCGAAGCCCGCATCAGTGACGGGAAAGCGCGGTTCTCCGGTGACCCCCGGAGTGTTGCTGCGGTTGATGCTCTCGCAAAAGGTCTGGGCACCAGCGGCGTTGAGCTTGAGCTCAGCCCCCCGCGGATTGATGATTATGTGTTCGTCGCGGACCGGGCAGGGGGTAAAACCCGTCTGTCCGGCTATGTCCCCGATCAGGAACTTCTCGAAACGCTGGGCAAAGATGGCGCCCGCGATATCTCAGGTCTTGCTATCGGGCGCGGTGCGCCCACGGGGTTCGATCAGGTAGTCGCCTTTGGCATGGCAGCTATGGATGAGCTTGAGGCCGGCCAGTTCGCCGTCGAAAATAGCGCCATCGTCCTTAGCGGCAATGCTGAAAATGCCGAAAGCTATGAAGCCGTGCAACGGCTGGTGGCCCAGGAAGCGCCCGCAGGCATGACGCTCGATACCACAGAGTTAAACAGCTTCGTGGCGCTGCCTTATGTCTGGGCCGCCGAACGCAGTGCCGAAGGGGCCTACAGCTTCTCGGGCTTCGTGCCGGCGCCGCAATTCCAGCAAGAGCTTAAGCAGCATACCGGCGAGGTCGTCGACGATACCAGCCAGATCGCTGCCGGGGCGCCGGATGATTTCGACAAGAATGCCATGGCTGGTCTTGAGGCGCTGACAAAAGCCGATGCGGGGCAGGCTTCTTATACCGGCAGTGAATGGATGCTCACCGCAGAGGTCAGCAACGAGACGCAAAAGCAGGCGGTTCTCGATGCCTTGAGTGCCAGCGCTGATGCCAGCCTATGGCAGATCAGTATCGAAATTGCAGCGGAAGAGCTGCCCGAACCCGCAACCACCATGATTGCGCCGGAAGCCGAAAGCGCGCCGGTTGAGGCAGCGGAAGGTGACGCTCCGGCTGACACGACGACGCAATCAGAACCCGTGGCCCCTGAATCCGGGACGGACGCCTTGTCCGTAGCAGAATCTGCAGCCGACCCGGCGCCTGCGGTTGAGCTGACACCTGCAGCCGACCCGGCGCCTGTGATCGAGCCGACACCCGCGGCCGAAACACCCACCCCCGCAGCTGAACCTGTTGCTGAAGTCACGCCGGAACAACCCGCCGCTCCAGCAGAAGTCCCACTTTATCGATTTTCAGCCAGCAAGTCTTCAGGCGCGGATGTCCGACTTTTAGGTGCCGTTCCCAACGATGCCGTCAGGCGCTATCTTGGCGTCATTGCCGGCAAGGCTCCCACCGACATGCTCCATCTCGATGAAGAGGCCCCCGACGGTTTTAATGACATGGCCGTCGCCGGAGTGCGGGCTCTGGTCACCCTTGATGACGGGGAACTGTTGCATGAACGGGGGCAATGGTCGCTGACCGGCACCGCCCTCAATGCCGATATGCGGGAGCAGGCGCTTGCCGCGCTGGCCGACATCGCACCGTGGACCACCGATATCGGTATGGCGTCGCCAATTGCCCTTTGCCGCGCCCACGTGGAAAAGCTCGCCGCTGACAATACCGTTCTGTTCAATCCGGGCAGCGCGCGGCTGACGGAAAGCTCCAACGATTCCATCGACCAATTGGCGACATCCCTTGAGGAATGTCCCATGGCGATCGTACACGTGGAAGGACATACCGATTCAGACGGGGACAGTGGTGCCAATCTGGCGCTTTCCGTGGCCCGGTCCGAGGCGGTTATCAACGAACTGATCGCGCGCGGCGTAAAGGCAGACCGGCTTTATGCGGTAGGCTATGGTGAAACCCTGCCGATTGCCTCGAATGATACCAATGACGGCAAACGTCGCAATCGTCGAATTGTCTTCAAGATTCTTGAAGACCCCGAATAATCAAGGAAACTGGGATGCTCGATTCAATTTTTTATCTCATTGAAAACTACTGGATGTTCCTGCTGGCAGCGCTGCTGATTGGCGTCGCCACAGGCTGGTTCAGTTGTTCGGCCGAATAGCCGGGAAAGCGACGTTTGGAAAATGACAAACATGCCCCATATTATTGAAACTGCATTGCTTTTACTGCTGGCCTTCCTGATTGGCTGCGTCGTCGGCTATCTGCTGCGCGCCTATGTTTTTGGTCAGCGCGCTCGGGAGGATAACGCCGAGGCACCGCAACAACCGGTCAGTAAACCGGCACCTGCGGCCAGCGCACCCACAGTAGTTGAAGCGGCCGCCCCGACCGCTGCCATCCCTGCAGAAGCGGCGGCCAAACCGGCAGCGGCAAAAGCTGCCCCGGCCAAGCGGGCAAGCAAAAGCCCGGCACCGGCAAAAGCTGCCAGCGCCAAACCCAAAGCCACCCCAGCCAAATCAGCCGTCGCGGCAGAAGGCAAGCCGGTCACGCTGGAGGCACCGCGCGAGGGCAAAAAGGATGATCTCAAGCGCATCAAGGGCATTGGTCCCAAGATTGAATCGACGCTGAACGAGTTGGGCATCTATCATTTCGATCAGATTGCCGGCTGGAACCGCAAAACCGTAACCTGGGTGGATGACTATTTGTCATTCAAGGGGCGCATCGACCGGGAAGAATGGGTCAAGCAGGCCAAGGTTCTGGCCAAGGGGTAGGTTTCAGGCGGCAAACGGCCAGCGTCGCCGTGAGCCGCCAACCTGCATGACAAAATCGGCAATGCTGCCCACCTCGCCCTCATTGTTCAGCAATGCAGGGGAGCCTTCGCCGATAAACCGGTCGACCATCGCGTCCGGCCGCCGCGCGATCATGCCATTGAACGTATCCATGTCCAGCCGGTCGGTGAGCTGCGAGCGCACCAGCATTAGCGGCATGGAGGCCAGCGCATCAAACAAGTGCCATTGCGGCACAAATTCGTCGTCATGGGAAAACCGGTCGAGAAATTTGAGCAGAGCGGGATCAAACAAGCCGCGCGCCCGGCCGGTCTTGTCGATGAAATGGCTGCGTGCCGCCAGCGCATCCAGCGTCTCCCCCGGCAGGCCGGGATAATCTGCCGAGAGGATCTGGCGCATCACCTGGCGGATCTGTTCGTCCCCGCGCATGCCTTCTACATGTTCAAGATTGGCGCGCAAGCGCACCAGACCGCGCGGATTGGTGGTGGGGCCGGCATTGATCAGCACCGCCCCGGCAATCAGCGCCGGGTGTTGTGCCGCCAGCGCCATCACGGCCTGCCCACCATGGCCCTGGCCGACAAATACGGCGCTTGAAATACCCAGCGCCCGCGCGATTGTGGAAAGATCATGCGCAGAGGTCACTGCCGAATAGGCATCTGGCGAGCGCAAATAGCTGGAGCGTCCGCGCCCGATCAGATCAACCAGTACAATCGGCCAATCGATCGAGGCCGTGGCGCGGTAATGGCGGATGAAATCAGTAAAATCGGACATGTTTCGGCTGAAACCGGGCACGCAGATCACCGGCGGCTGGTTGACGGTAAAGCGTCCCGAAACATGCACCGCCAGGCGGCGCACCGCATCGCCGCCGCTGATATGACGAACCGGCAGCGCGGCAAAGGGTGGATAATCGGCGGGGGGCAGGGGACGCTGAAACATCAAAACAAACCAAGCGGCAAAAGGGCGTGTACTTTACCCTATGACAGGTAAGGTCTTAAGCAGGGATTGTCACAATGGTTTATTCGCATAAGGGGGCTGCCCCTGCCGCGATTATGTGGCGGCGTTAATGGGGTATGCGCCGCAAGGCCTCGGCAATTGTCTGGTTCTGGTCCCCCATGCGCGCCCGATAGACCATGTAATTGCCCAACACACGTTGGGTATATTTGCGGGTCTCGACAAATGGAATGGCCTCAATCCAGCTCACCGGATCGACAGCCTTGTCGCGCGGATCGCCAAAGGTCTTCAGCCATTTATTCACATTGCCCGCCCCCGCATTATAGGCGGCTGCAGCGAGCACCAACGATCCATCATAGCGGTCCAGCTGGCTGGCAAGATAGGTCGAACCAAGATGGGCATTATAGGCAGGGTCATTGAGGCGGGCAGGGGAATAGGCTTGCCCGGTCTTTTGCGCCACTTCCTTGGCGGTGCCCGGCATCAGCTGCATCAGCCCGCGCGCGCCCACCCGTGAAATCGCTGCAGCGTTGAAGTTGCTCTCCTGCCGCGCCACTGCATAAACAGCCGCCTTGTCGATCGCCGCCAGCGGCGCATCGGCAGGCAGCCCGTCCTTGGGAAAGTTGAACAGATCCAGCGCCACACCGCGCCGGTCGGCAATATCGGCAGTCAAAATCGCCATATTATGCGCATCAATCGACTGGGCCAGCCGCGCCGTCAGCAAAAGCAGACCCGGGTCACTCAGCGATTGCGCCAGACGGCTCACAAGAGGCTCCGCCATGCGATTATGGCCGTTCGCGGCCAATAGCCGCACAGCCTTGACCAGCTCAAGCTGGTTGAAGGCGGGCACGCTTGCCTGCCATGCTGGCAGGTCGCGCAAATCGACATTCTTGATACCCAGTTCAAGCGCCGCCAATTGCCCGTAATAGACCATGCGATAGCTTGCCGCCGTCTCGAATGATGCCTTCGCCCCCGCCGCATCGCCGGCCGCCTTTTGCGCCAGACCCAGCCAGTAATGCGATTGCGTTATGGTGTCCGCCAGAGTGGATTGGGCCTTCATGCGCTCAAAATGTTTGACGGCAACAATGGGATTGTTGAGAAATTTCAGCGCAATCCAGCCCGCATGAAAATTGGCGTCGACTATCCGGCCTTCCGGGCCTTCTTTATAACCGGCGGCAGCGGCATAGGCGGTCTTGGCGTCGCCATCAGCCAGTGCCTGCCGGGCAATCAGGCGGCGCTCATACCAGAATTCAGCCGAATCCGGCACATCGCCGGTCACCATGTCGAGGAATTTGACGGCTGTCGCAAGCTTGCCCTCGCGCCGCGCTTCCTGGGCACGGGTGAACTGGAACAGGGGCGACGTGCGATAGCCAGGGTCAACCTTGTCGATCAGCCCCTGCGCCGTGTCCAGCTTGCGCGACACCGCAATCCGGGCCCGCGCCAAGGACTGTTGCGCGGGCGACAGTTTGTCCATCAGCCGTTCGGTGCCGCTCGCCCGGTCATGCATCAACAAATGCACGGCCCGGTTCCAATGGTCGTCCCGGTCCAGCAATCCGACAAACTCTGAAAGAATGGCGCTTTCCTGATCGGAATTGAGAAATTCGTCCACCCAGACGCTTTTGATGATGCGGCCCGCCCGCGCCGTTTGCCCGTCGGCGATATAGGCGCGGGCCAGCGCAATCCTGCCGTCCAGCGTATTGGGCATTTGCCCGCCCAGCATGCTGATAACCTCGCTGGCGGCAGGCTCAGTCTTGGTCAGGGCCTGTTCCAGCCGTGTGCGATAAAGGCTGGTGCTGGCATAGGCGGGCGCATCAGCAGCCAGGCGGGCCACTGATTTGTAATCGACAGTGCCGTCCCCGTAATAAACCGCGGCCCACTGGATCACGCGCCGTTCCACGTTGTCGGGCAATGTGGCGGCAAGCGCATAGGCTGCGGCGGAATCGGTATCGAGCAGGGCGAGGGCGCGGCGGAAGTCGGAGGTTTCCAGCCGTGATTGCAGCGGCGGGCGCGGGGTCACCGCGGCGGTCATGACGGGATTGGCAGAAGGGCTCGCAGACAAGGCGGTGCCGCCCCAGCCAGTCATGGCGACTAAGGCGAGAACACCAATCCGTGCCGTCAGCTTTCGGTGGCTATGATCAAACAACATCATGCTGCTGGCCTCTCCAGGGAACCAGAAATAAGTTCCAATCCGCGCTTCGATGAAATACTAGCGGGGTGACATGAATATTAGGTTGCCGAACCGTAAATACGTCTGGCAAACCGTTACCTTGTCGCGCCGCATAACTAAAAGTATGGTGCGCAACTCTGTTCGGAACATGGCGAGCCATGCCCCGGAAAATACAACTGGCTGGGGCCTTGGCGTCGATCCTGTCGAAACCAAAAATGCACCAGCATGTGCTTTAATTGCAAAGAGCCCGATGCAACGGGCGTAAATCGAGGAAACTACAATGTTCAGCGGGTCCATTCCGGCGCTTTTCACTCCCTTTCTTGATGGGCAAGTGGACGAGAAAGCCTTTTCCCGTTTTGTTGACTGGCAGATCACTGAAGGCAGCACGGGCGTGGTGCCCATGGGGACGACCGGGGAATCCCCCACACTGACCCATGAGGAGCATCGCCGCGTTGTCGATATCTGCATTGAGGTCACCAATAAGCGCGTGCCGGTCATCGCCGGTGCCGGCTCAAATTCCACTGCCGAGGCAGTAGGCCTGGCAAAATTTGCCGAACAGAGCGGTGCCGATGGCGTGCTTTGTGTGTCGCCCTATTATAACAAGCCCAATCAGGAAGGCCTGTTCCAGCATTTTGCCGCCGTCGCCCGCGCAACAGCCTTGCCGATCATTCTTTATAACATTCCGGGCCGGTCCATCGTCGATATCGCCATCGAGACCATGGCGCGCTTACGCGATGCCTGTCCGAATATTGTCGGCGTCAAGGATGCGACAGCGGACATGAGCCGGGTCAGCATGCAGCGTTTGCGGCTGGGCCCGGATTTTATCCAGCTTTCGGGCGAGGATATCACGGCGCTGGGCTTTAACGCCCATGGCGGCACGGGCTGCATTTCGGTGACTGCCAATATTGCGCCCGCTTTGTGTGCTGAATTCCAGGCTGCATGCCAGAGCGGTGATTTCGTCAAGGCCCTGACCATTCAGGACAGGTTGGCCCCACTGCACAAGGCATTGTTTATCGAGCCTAATCCGACTGGCGTAAAATATGCCGCAGAGCGCCTCGGTATTTGTAAAGCCGATGTCCGGCTGCCGCTGGTGCAAGTTGCGCCGGAAACGGCAAAGGCCATCGACGCGGCAATGGAGCACGCGGGCCTCGCGTGAGAACCGGCATATGGCCGCCAAGAAGACTAAAGACGAAATCAATACCGGGCTCGTAGCGGAAAACCGCCGGGCCCGCTTTGACTATGAAATTCTCGACACGCTCGAGGCGGGCATCATGCTGACCGGCACCGAGGTGAAATCCCTGCGCACCGGCAAGGCCCAGATCACTGAATCCTATGCCTCGCCCGAGGGCGGTGAGCTCTGGTTGATCAATGCCCATATTCCTGAATATCTGCAGGCCAACCAGTTCAACCATAACGAGCGGCGGCGGCGTAAACTGCTGGTGTCGAAAAAAGAATTGGCACGTCTGGCCCAGGAGGTGGAGCGCGGTGGCAATACCATCGTGCCGCTCAAGCTCTACTTTAACGAGCGCGGCATGGCCAAATTGCTCATCGGTCTGGCCAAGGGCCGCAAGTCCCATGACAAGCGCGAGGCGCAAAAGGAGCGCGACTGGAACCGTGAAAAGTCACGGCTGCTGAAAACCCACGGCTGACACAATTCCTGATCGCCTATTGGCGGATTTCTGCCGCCGCGGCAAACACCACGCTTTCAAACATCTCTGTGGTCAGCCGCCTCGTATTGGTGTTGTAGCGCGAGCAGTGATAGCTGTCGTAAAGCACATAGCCATTGTCAAATGCGTGCCGTGCCCCATGCCCGAACGGGTAGGCGGCCTTGCGCACCCCGATGGTTGTCAAAAAGCTGTCATGGGCAATTCGCCCCAACGCCAGAAATACCTTTGCTTGTTGGTGCGCCTCAAATGTCGCGATCAAAAACGGCCGGCAGGTGTTGATTTCGGCTCCAACCGGCTTGTTTTGCGGCGGCACACAGCGCACCGCATTGACGATCATCGTGTCGTGCAATTCAAGCCCGTCATCGGGTCGGGCCTCATAGGTGCCTGAGGCGAGGCCTGCACGCCCAAGCGTTTGATACAGCAAATCCCCGGCATAATCGCCGGTGAACGGCCGGCCCGTCCGATTGGCACCCTGCAGCCCCGGTGCCAGGCCCACAATGATCAGTTTTGCCGCAGGGTCGCCCCAGCCCGGTACCGGACCATTGAACCCGTCCGGCAATTTGACCTTGTTCTCCTCGCGAAACGCCACAAGGCGCGGGCAGAGGGGGCAGTCATGGGGCGGGTTTACGGGAATGTTCTGCATGCGATCCATCACGACAAAAGAAAAAGCGTTCTGAGCGGGACTCAAAACGCTTGATCAACATTGTACAGGAATAGAGCCGGTTTTGTGAAAAGCCGATATCGCCTTTTCGCAAATTGCCTAGCGGGTCTCTTCTTCGACCACCGGGCGTTCGGCCTGCGGGCGGCCAACGCTTTTGACCAGATCAACCACATCGACGAAATAATCCGCCTGCCGCCGCAGATCGTCAGCGATCATCGGCGTTTGGGTGGTCAATGTGGAGACAACAGTCACCTTCTTGCCCCGGCGCTGCAAAGCGGCAACGAGGGCGGTGAAGTCACCATCGCCGGAAAACAGGAACATGTGGTCATAGTGGGGTGCCATCTCCAGCGCCTCCACTGTCAACTCGATATCCATGTTGCCTTTGACTTTGCGGCGGCCTGACGAATCAGTGAATTCCTTCGCCGGCTTCGTCACAACGCGATAACCGTTATAATCGAGCCAGTCGATCAGGGGACGAATGGACGAATACTCCTGATCTTCAACGAGGGCCGTGTAATAATAGGCGCGGACGAGATAGGCCTTACTCTGAAATTCAGAAAGTAAACGCCGGTAATCAATATCCATCCCTATCGCCTTCGATGTGGCGTAGAGATTGGCACCATCGATGAAAAGGGCGACCTTCTCACGCGGGTCGAGCATCATTTCAAATTCTCTCCAGAAATTTAGGTGCCTTGAAAGTCCCCGTCCCTAGGCGTTTCAAGCAATTGGCAGTCGCACCGGTTTAGATACGTCCGATAAAGGGTTTGTACAAAATCGAAGGTGGAAACTGCACACAACGGTGGTATTCTCCAACGTCATTCCCCGTTATTTGACGGTTAAATACAACAATTTGAAGGCATGCCGCCACGCCGTCCGGGCATGGCACAAATCCTCTTAGTCGCTATAGCAGCAAATTTTACGACAATACATCCATCATTTTGATATAATTGTACACGTGCTTAACCCGTCTGAAGACGCGAACTTGTCATTCGTGCGCCACTCGTGTATGTAGCTGGACTTTCCAAACAAGAGTGGAGACGAGTGTGGCCCGCGTCACCGTTGAAGATTGCATTGAAAAAGTCGAAAACCGCTTCGACCTCGTCCTGATGGCAGCCCATCGCGCCCGGATGATTTCGTCTGGTGCCGCGATCACCGTAAGCCGTGATAACGACAAAAATCCGGTCGTTGCCCTGCGCGAGATCGGCGATGGCGCTATTTCGCCCGAAGATCTGCATGAGGACCTCATCCACTCGTTGCAGAAATATGTCGAAGTGGACGAGCCCGAAGCCCATGCCGCGCCGGTCATTGAAGGCGCGCCTGAGGATGACAGCGACACCTTCGACACCATGAGCGAAGATGAATTGCTGCGCGGCATTGAAAGCCTTGCGCCGCCGGAACGACGCGACGATTGATCGAACGCGTGTTTGGCCTGTACTATGGGGGTGTCGGAGATAATCCGGCACCTTTTTTGTTGCGGCTTTCGGGCCGTCAGGGAGTATCTCGCGGCAAATGATGCGCCAATTCGAGCTGGTGGAACGGGTTTTAGCCTATAACCCGAATGCCGATGAGGCTCTCTTGAACAAGGCCTATGTCTACGGCATGCAAAAGCATGGCACGCAGAAACGCGCGTCCGGCGATCCCTACTTTGCGCATCCCCTGGAAGTCGCGGCCATCCTGACCGATCTCAAGCTCGACGATGCCACCATCGCCGTTGCGCTTTTGCACGATACCATTGAGGATACCGACGCCACCCGCGCCGAGATTGACCAGATGTTCGGGGCTGAAATCGGTGCCATTGTCGATGGTCTGACCAAGATTGAACGGCTGAACCTTGTTACCCGCGAGGAAGCGCAGGCGGAAAACCTGCGCAAGCTCCTGCTGGCCATTTCCAAGGATGTGCGCGTGCTGCTGGTCAAGCTGGCCGACCGTTTGCACAATATGCGCACGCTCGAATTTGTGCCGCCCGAAAAGCGCCAGCGCATTGCGCAGGAAACCATGGATATCTATGCCCCGCTGGCCGGCCGCATGGGTATGCAGGATATGCGCTCCGAGCTCGAAGACATCGCCTTTCGCACTCTGCAGCCGGACCATTACAAGGCCATCATCGAGCGTCTGGCGGCGATGGAGCAGAAAAACACCAAAACCATTGCGGCCATCTCGACCGAATTGGAACAAAGGTTTGCGGCGGAAAACATTCATGCCGAGGTCAGTGGCCGGCTAAAATCGCCCTGGTCGATTTTTTCCAAGATCGAACGCAAATCCATCGCTCTGGAACAGCTCTCCGATATCATCGGTTTCCGCGTACTCGTTGATGCTGTCGAAGACTGCTACCGCACGCTCGGGGTGGTCCATACCTCCTGGAAAGTCGTGCCGGGCCGGTTCAAGGACTATATTTCAGTCCCCAAACACAATGATTACCGCTCGATCCATACCACGGTGGTCGGCCCCGGCCGGCAGCGTGTCGAGCTGCAGATCCGCACCCATGAAATGCACAGGATCGCCGAATACGGCATCGCCGCGCACGCGCTCTATAAAGACAATGTCACCGAAAACCTGCAGCGTCTGGAAAAGGAAAGCCGCGCCTATAGCTGGCTGCGCTCCACCATTTCCCACCTGACAGACAGCAATTCCACCGAGGAATTCGTCGAATATACCAAGCTGGAACTGTTTCAGGATCAGGTGTTCTGCTTCACCCCGCGCGGCCGGCTGATTGCGCTGCCCCGCGGTGCCACCCCGATTGATTTCGCCTATGCGGTGCATACCGAACTGGGCGACACTTGTGTCGGGGCCAAGATCAACGGGGCCGTGGTGCCGCTGGTCACCCCGCTTCAAAGTGGTGACGAGGTCGAGATCACCGTTGATCCGGACCATTCGCCCCCCGCCAACTGGGAAAGCATTGCAGCGACCGGCAAGGCCCGCGCCGCCATTCGTCGCGCCGTGCGATCATCCGGTCAGCAACGCGCCGCAACCCTTGGTAGCCAGATTCTTGAATCGGTGCTGATGCGCGAAAGCCTTGATCTAACCGCCGAGGAGGGTGCGCAGCTCGCCACAAAACTTGGTCTCTCGTCCCGTCAGGAAATGCTGGCCGCCTTGGGTGAGGGGCGTGTTGAATCCGATACCCTTCTCAATGAAGCTGCTGCCGTCAAAGGCGTGCACCGGCGCAAACGCCGCAAGATCCAGATGCCCGTCGCCGATCAGGCCGATGGCTGGTTTTCATTGAGGGCCTCCGACAGCTTCAAGTTCCGTGTTCCCGGCGGCCAGACCCTGGGCAAAAAGGGCAAGGCAGCCCTAGCGCGGCTCGATCTGGAAACCGGTGTCGAGGTCTCGCCCGAAGGCGTCGTGCCCGGCGACCGGATCATCGGCATTCTGACCCCCGATGGCGGTATTACCGTTTATCCGATCCATTCCGAGGCTTTGGTCGACAAATATGATGCCGATGTTGCCTGGATCGATGTGCGTTGGGATGCAGCCGGCCATGATGATCGCACCTATAAGGTGGCCATTTCCATGCTGGCACTCAACAAGCCCGGGTCCTTGGCGCAGATTTCCTCGGCCATTGCCGCGTGTGACGCCAACATCCACAACCTGTTTATGCTGATGGCCTCTCCCGACTTCCACAAGCTTGTGTTTCAGATCGAATTGCGGGATTTACCGCAATTGACCGAAGTGCTGGTGACCCTCAAGCAAACCAGCAACCTGTCACAAGTGCAGCGCGCGCCGATATCCGATGCCCGCGCGATCTCGAAAATCGACTGGACCCAGCCTAACCTCGAAGAGATGACCCCATGAACCAGCAAGAAGTCCTTGATGTTTTCCGCGATTGCGGCGCTTTGCTCGAGGGACATTTCATTCTCTCCTCCGGCCTGAGATCGCCAGTCTTTCTGCAAAAGACCCTGGTGTTCAGTCAGCCGGAAAAAACCGCCATCCTGTGCAAGGCGCTGGCCGAAAAGATCATCGCCGAAGGTTATGGCGATGTCTCGCAAGTGGTGTCTCCCGCTGTCGGCGGCATCATTCCCGGCTATGAGACCGCCCGCTGGCTGAAAAAGCCCGCCATTTATACCGAGCGGGTCGATGGCAAGTTCGCGCTGCGGCGCAATTTTGAAGTCGCTAAAGGCGAAAAGGTCCTCATTGTGGAGGATATCGTTTCCACCGGCCTGTCCATTCGCGAATGCGTGGATTGCATCAAGGCGCTGGGCGCTGATGTGGTCGCCGCTGCCTGCCTGATCGATCGTTCCGGCGGCACCGCTGATATCGGCGTGCCGCTGATCGCCTTGACCGAATTCCGCGTCCCGGCCTATCCCGCCGACGCGCTGCCGCCCGAACTGGCCGCCATTCCGGCGGTCAAGCCGGGCAGCCGTGGCCTGCAATAACCGCCATGATTATCGGGCTCGGCAACGATCTGTGCGAAATCATCCGCGTTGAAAATACGTTGGCCCGCTTTGGCGACCGCTTTACCCTGCGCTGTTTCACCGAAATCGAGCGGATAAAGTCAGATCGCCGTGCCGCCCGCGCGGCGTCCTATGCCAAGCGCTTCGCCGCCAAGGAGGCGTGTGCCAAGGCGCTGGGTACCGGTCTGTCGCGCGGCGTCTACTGGCGCGATATGGGGGTCATCAATCTGTCCTCGGGCAAGCCCACCATGGCGCTGACGGGTGGTGCCGCCCTGATTTTGACACAGCTTGTCCCCAAAGGGTTTTACCCCCATATCCATGTCAGCATCACCGATGATGCCGGAATGGCTCAGGCCTTTGTCATCATCGAAGCGCTGCCGGTTGACCAAACCCCCGCGCTCTTCTAACCAGACGTTACAGGAAAACCGGGAAAAACCATGAGCCAGCCCAAAGCGGATGCCAAAGCCAAGCCTTCCGAACTGCGCGAGACAATCGTCGTTGTCATTCAGGCGCTGCTGATCGCGCTGGTCTTTCGCACCTTTCTCTACCAGCCCTTCTCCATTCCGACCGCCTCGATGCAGTCGACCTTGATGATCGGCGACTATCTGCTGACCTCGAAATATACATGGGGCTATGGCCGCTATTCCTTCCCGCTGGGCATCATCCCCTTCAATGGCCGGATTTTTGGTCGCGAGCCGAACCGCGGGGATATCGCCGTGTTCCGTCCAGTGCCGCAAAAAGACGCCTATATCAAGCGCGTCATCGGCATGCCCGGTGACCGTATCCAGATGATCGATGGTATTCTCAATATCAACGGCGAAGCAGTGAAGCGCGTTGAGATCGGCACAGCGGTCGATACCGACAGCACTGGCGTTTCCGTGCCGGTCACACTCTATCGCGAAACCCTGCCCAATGGCGTCGAGCACACGATTCAGGAAATCTCCGACACCATGCAGCTCGATAATACGGCTGAATATGTTGTACCTGCCGCGCATTATTTCATGATGGGCGACAATCGCGACCGTTCGCAGGATAGCCGGGTGCTCAGCGCCGTCGGCTATGTCCCCGCCGGCAATCTCATCGGCAAGGCCGAGGTTCGCTTCTTCTCGATCAAGGACAATATTCCGCCCTGGCAGATTTGGCAGTGGCCGGCAAATGTCCGCTTCGATCGCATGTTCCAGTCCGTCTATCAATGATTGCACGGGAACGGGGCATAGAGGGTATTCAGGCGCGGATTGGCTATCAATTCACCGATCCCGATCTGCTGGAAAAGGCGCTGACCCATTCAAGCGCCGTGTCGCCGGCCCGGCGCACCGAACGCTCCTATCAGCGGCTTGAGTTTCTCGGCGATCGGGTTCTGGGTCTGGTCGTTGCCGACCTCTTGCACCGTCGTCTGCCCAAGGCGAATGAGGGCGAGCTGTCGCGAACCCTCAATACCCTGGTGCGCAAGGAAACTTGCGCCGATGTGGCCCGCACGCTCGATCTTGGCCCGGCCCTCCGCCTCGGCGAGAGCGAGGCGCGCACCGGAGGCGCGGAAAAAGAAGCCATCCTCGCCGATGTCTGCGAGGCGGTGATTGGCGCTGTTTATTGCGACGGTGGCCTCGATCGGGCCTATGAACTGGTCGAGCGCCTGTTTGGTGGCATGATCGGCGAGGCCAATGCCAAGCGGGCCGACGCCAAGACCGCGCTGCAGGAATGGGCTCAGGCCCGTGGGCTGGAGCCACCCGATTATGTCGAGGTGGAACGCAGTGGCCCCGACCATGCCCCGATCTTCACCATTGGCGTCAAAGTGCCGGGCTTTGCTGCAGAAACCGCCACCGGCCCGTCCAAAAAAATTGCCGAACACAAATCGGCTGAGCAATTCCTGATCCGCGAAAATGTATGGAAACACATTCCTTGACCGATGTAACCGCCGCCCCTGAAAATCCCCGTTGCGGCTTTGTCGCCCTTGTCGGTGCGCCCAATGCGGGCAAGTCGACCCTGCTCAATGCGCTGGTCGGCACCAAGGTTTCCATTGTTACCCACAAGGCACAGACCACCCGCACTCAGATCCGCGGTGTCGTCACCGAAGTCGATGCCCAGATCATTTTCGTCGATACGCCAGGCATTTTCGCCCCCAAGCGGCGGCTGGACCGCGCCATGGTGCAATCCGCCTGGGCCGGGGCCGGTGATGCCGATCTGGTGGCCTTCATTCTCGATGTGCAAAAGGGGATCACTCCAGAAGTCGAAGCGCTGCTCGAGGGCCTCGCCGCCATTCCACACCGCAAGGTGCTGGTACTGAACAAGATCGATACCGTCCGGCACGAAGCCTTGCTGGCCCTGTCGCAGCAGCTCAATGAACGGTTGAAGTTTGACGAAACCTTCATGATTTCAGCGCTCAAGGGCCATGGGGTCGTCGATTTTCTTAACTGGTGCGGCAAGAACATCCCGCTCGGCCCCTGGCATTTCCCCGAGGATCACCTGACCGATCTGACCCAGGCACTGACGGCCGCCGAAGTCACGCGCGAAAAGCTGTTCCTGCGTATCCACGACGAAATCCCTTACAATGTCACCGTTGAAACCGAAGCCTTCAAGGTGCAAAAAGACGGCTCGTTCAAGATCGACCAGATCGTCTATGTCACTCGCGACACCCACAAGAAAATCGTGCTGGGCAAAGGTGGCCAGACCATCAAGGCCATTGGCGCGGAAGCGCGGGCCGAGCTGATGGAAATTTTTGAGACCAAGGTGCACCTGTTCCTGTTCGTCAAGGTGCGCGAGAACTGGGCCAACGATCCCGGCCGCTACCGCGAAATGGGACTTGAAATGCCCAAGGAGTGACCGCCAGACGGTAGATCACAATGGAATGGACAGGCCACGGCTTAATCATCGGCGTCCGCCGCCACGGCGAGAGCAGCGTCATTGTCGAGACCATGGTCGCCGGGCGCGGGCGCTATATGGGTCTGGTGCGCGGCGGGCGCTCAACGCGCCATGCAGCCACCCTGCAGCCCGGCAATGATGTTCAGCTCACCTGGCGGGCGCGGCTGGAAAACCATCTCGGCAATTTCAACGTCGAACTGGTCCATGCCCGCGCCGCCGAACTGATCGCCGATCAGACCCGGCTCTATGCCGGTCAATTACTCTGCGATCATTTGCGCCTTCTGCCCGAACGCGATCCGCATGACCGGCTGATGGGTGCCGCCATTGATATTCTCGATGGGGCAGGGGACCAACTGGCGTTGGGTGCCGCGCTGGCCCGTTTCGAATTCTTCCTGCTTGATGAACTCGGTTTTGGTCTCGATATTTTCTCCTGCGCTTTGACCGGCGAAACAACCAATCTGACACACGTCTCGCCCAGAACCGGACGGGCCGTCACCCGCACTGCGGCCGAGCCCTATATCGACAAGCTTTTGCCGCTGCCGGGCTTTTTGCAGGGTGGGGACACGCCCAACCTGGGCGACATTACCAATGCCTTCCGGCTGACCGGGCATTTTTTGGGCATGCATGTGTGGACAGCAAGGCAAATTGCCCCCCCCACAACGCGCGACCGGCTGATAGGGATGCTAACAAAACCGCTATAGTTGCCGTACTGATTCGCACTGTTTTTGGAAGACCCGATGTCCGATTCCGATATTCTGCCCCCCAAGGGCGATGAGCACCGCATTGTTGATTTGAGGAAGGCGCTGGAAGAGCGCTATCTCTCCTATGCGCTCTCCACCATCACCCAGCGTGCGCTGCCCGATGCCCGCGATGGCCTGAAGCCGGTGCACCGGCGCATTCTGCATGGCATGCGCCTGCTGCGGCTCGATCCGGATGGTGCCTACAAGAAATCCGCCAAGATCGTCGGTGACGTCATGGGTTCCTTCCATCCCCATGGCGATCAGTCGATCTATGATGCCCTGGTGCGTCTGGCGCAGGATTTTGCCCTGCGCTATCCGCTGGTCGACGGCCAGGGCAATTTCGGCAATATCGACGGCGATAGCGCCGCTGCCATGCGTTATACCGAAAGCCGCATGACCGATGTCGCCCAGCGCCTGATGGAAGGCATTGGCGAAAACGCGGTCGATTTCCGCCCGAACTATGATGGGTCCGACGAAGAGCCGATTGTTCTGCCCTCGAACTTCCCCAATCTTCTGGCCAATGGCTCTAGCGGCATTGCTGTGGGCATGGCGACCTCGGTGCCGCCGCATAACGTTGCCGAACTCTGCGACGCCGCGCTGCACCTCATCCACAATCCCGAGGCCAAGACTGCCGATCTGATAAAGTTCGTGCCCGGCCCCGATTTTCCCACCGGCGGCATTCTGGTCGAGGATCGCGCCAGCATCGAACAGGCCTATACCACCGGCCGTGGCGGTTTCCGCATCCGGGCGCGCTGGAACAGCGAGGATACCGGACGCGGCGGCTATCAGATCATCGTCACCGAAATTCCCTATGGCGTGCAAAAATCCCGGCTGGTCGAAAAGATCGCCGAATTGATGCTCGCCCGCCGCCTGCCACTATTGAAGGATGTGCGCGACGAGAGCGCCGAGGATATCCGGCTCGTGCTCGAACCCAAGAGCCGCACCGTCGATCCGGTGATCCTGATGGAGAGCATGTTCAAGCTCACCGAGCTCGAAAACCGCTTCTCGCTCAATCTCAACGTGCTCGACATGGGCACGGTCCCCAAGGTTATGAGCCTTGCCGAAGCGCTCAGCGCCTGGTTGCAGCACCGCAAGGTTGTGCTGGTGCGCCGCTCTGAATACCGGCTCGGCCAGATCGCCCACCGGCTTGAAGTGCTTGGCGGCTATATCATCGCCTTCCTCAATCTCGACGAGGTGATCCGCATCATCCGCGAGGAAGACGAGCCCAAGGCCGAATTGATCCGCACCTTCGAGCTGACCGATGTGCAGGCCGAAGCCATTCTCAACATGCGCCTGCGGTCCTTGCGCAAGCTTGAGGAAATGGAACTGCGCAAGGAGCATGAAAAGCTGACCGAAGAGCAGGGCCATATCGAAGCTTTGCTGGCCTCGGACAAGCGCCAATGGGGTGTCATCGCCACCGAAGTGGGTGAAATCCGCAAGGCCTATGGCCCCGATCATCCGCTCGGCCCGCGCCGCACCACCTTCGATACCATCCCCGATGCCGGCGATTTCGACATCGAGACCATGATGATCGAACGCGAGCCCATCACCGTTATCCTCTCCGACAAGGGCTGGATCCGGGCAATGAAGGGCCACAATGCCGATGTGGATGGCCAGGTCTTCAAGGCCGGTGACGAGCTCAAGCTGTCGGTCAAATGCGAGACGACCGACAAGCTGCTGCTGCTCACCACCGGTGGCAAGGTCTATACGCTCGGTGCCGACAAATTGCCTGGCGGCCGTGGCCATGGCGAACCGGTGCGTATCATGGTGGATATCGAGGAAGGGCACGACATTGTCGACCTCTTTATCTACAAGCCCGGCACCAAGAGGGTCATCGCCTCGGATCTGGGCAATGGCTTTGTCGTGGCCGAGGATGACATGATCGCCAATACCCGCAAGGGCAAGCAGGTGCTCAACGTCTCGGGTGCCAATGAGGCGAAGCTCTGCGTGCCCATGGCCGGCGATATGGTCGCCGTCATTGGTGAAAACCGCAAATTGCTGGTCTTCCCGGCCGATCAATTGCCGGAAATGAGCCGGGGCAAGGGCGTCCGCCTGCAAAAATACAAGGATGGCGGCATTTCCGACCTGAAGATTTTCACCGCCGCCGAAGGCCTCAGCTGGGAAGACACGTCCGGGCGCACCTTCGTCAAATCGATGGACGATCTCAAGGATTGGTTGGGTGATCGCGCAGCCGCCGGGCGTCAGCCGCCCACCGGTTTCCCGCGCAATAACCGGTTCAAGGGCTAGAGCCTGTCCACTTATTCTGGCAACGCTCCAACCGAAAACCGGGTCACAATGGATTTGTGATCGCTGCCGGCCGGGTCCCCGGCATAAAGCTCATGCACAGCAATGCCGCCGCGCGTCATCACGTGGTCAATCGGCAAAAACGGCAGCGTGTCCCGCCAGCCCCAGATATAATAACGCGTGGGATAGGTCGGCACGGTGTGGTCCTGGCGTTTCAGGCCAGCTTCGGCGGCAAAGCCGCGTAGAGCATAGGACCATGAGGTCGAGTTGAAATCGCCAGCCAGCACCAGCGGCCCCGGCAGTTGTTGCAACGCCGCACCCAAGTCGGCGAACTGGCTGCGCTGCCGGGCGAAGGCAAGGTCGATGCCCTCGACGATATTGGCACCTTGGTCCAGCTGGCTGATCTGCCCCGGCCAGTCGAAATGAGTGGTCACCACGGTAAAGGGCTGATCGTTAACCCCGGCAAACCGCGCCACAATCCGTGAAATCCGGTCCGTGTCGCCCTGGGCGCAAGCCCCCTCGGTTTCCGCTTCAAATGGCATCTTCGCATAGATTGCCACATTGGCCCGTTTGCCGCCCTTGCAGATTGAATGATAGGGGTAGGTGTCGTCCAGCAGTGCATGCAAGCCGTTGCGCTGTTCGGGGAAATATTCCTGAAATGTCAGAATGTCCGGATCTTCAAGCTGGATGCTCGCCCAAAGATTTGCCGCCTCGTAATTGCGCCCGAACAGATTATGGGTCAGCAATTTATAGACCGGGCGGCCATCGGTCGGCAGGGGCGGACGGGCACCGAGCTCTGGCGAAATATCCGGCACGACGATCAGAGATGAGGCTAAAAACCCGGTGGCGGAAATCGCCATGGCCAGCGCCCGCCAACGCGGCAAGCGCACGATATGGGGCGAGGCCAGCAGGCAAAACAGCGTGCCGATAAAAATAAAGGCCTGCAGATGATTAAAAAAATCCAGCGCCGGATGGGCAAAGCCAAAGGCTGCCCCGATCGCGATCAATGACAGACCTGTAGCGCCGAGCGTAAACGACAGCCCGGCTGCCCACATGATGAACTTCATAATATTAAGCAACTCCGGCCGGTTTTAAACGGCCTGAACAGGATCGAGCCTTTGCCAGCCCAGCGGTCCGGACTGCACTTCCAGCGGTTGAAAGCTGGCTTTGTACGCCATTTTGGGCGAATTTGGGACCCAATAGCCCAGATACACATATTTCATCCCGGCCTCGCGCACCCGCCGGATATGATCAAGGATCATGAAATTGCCCAGGCCCCTGACCCTCTGGCCCGGATCAAAGAAGCTGTAGACCATTGATAGGCCTTCCTCCATCAGATCGCTCAGGGCCACCGCCAGCAGCGGCCCGCTCGTGCCATCGCTCTGGGTCAGCCGGTATTCGATCAGGAGTGAATTTACCGGCGTGTCCTCGACCATGTACTCATAGTCCATATACGACATTTGCGTCATGCCGCCGCCCTCGTGCCGTGCATCGAGATAGAGCTTGAACAAGTCATATTGTTCGCCCGTCACCCGGGGCGAAAGTTCGGTGCCGGCAATATCGCTATTGCGGCGCAGATTGCGGCGGTGTCGGGCGGCGGCGATAAAATCCAGCACCGGAATACGCACGGACCGGCACGCAGAACACCCGTCACAGGCCGGGCGATAAATCAGGTTCTGGCTGCGGCGGAAGCCATGATCGTTGAGCGCATGATGCAGCATCGAGGCCCGGCGCCCACTGAGATGGGTGAACAGCTTGCGTTCCTCACGCCCGTCCAGATAGGGGCACGGCATCGCCGCCGTCAAAAAGAACTGGGTATTTTCCGGCGATTGGTCCGTCATGAACTGCCTCGCAAAAGCTCAAGGAAATCTAGACCCCGTAATACCAGGGTGCCACAATACAGAATACTATCCAGACTATAATGACCAAGGGGCTTCCCACAATGATGAAGTCACGGAACCGGTAATGTCCCGCACCCATGACCAGCAGATTGGTCTGGTAGCCAATCGGCGAGGCGAATGAGGCATTGGCCCCCAGAATAACGGTAGCGATCAGGGGCAGGGGAGGGATCCCCATTGAACTGGCGGCGGCAATCGCGATCGGGGTGAACAGCACCGCCGTCGCATTGTTGGAGAGAAAATTGGTGGTTACTGCCACGACAATGAACATGCCGCCCATGAGGATTCTGGGAGACTCGGTACCAAGCACGCCAATGAGATTATCGGCAATAAATTGCGCGCCCCCCGTTACGTCCATGGCCGTGGCCATGGCAATCGAGGAGCCCACCAGCATGATAATCTTGCGGTCAATCGAGCGTGCCGCCTGCCGGATATTCAGGCATCCCGTCGCCACCATGGCAAAAGCACCCAGCACGGAGGCAACCACCGTCGGCATCAGGCCTGAGGCAATCAGCACGACCGTGAACAAAAACAGTAATTGCGCCCGCAACGCCATGCCATGCGGCTTGACCTCGGAGGCGCTCCATTCGATGACGATCAGATCCTGCAATCCGCGCATGCGTTCAAGCGATTTGGGTTGCCCGGCGATCAATAGTACATCGCCCGCTTCCAGCCGGATTTCGCTCAATTGCTGCCGCGGCATGCGGCTGCGCCGCTCCAGCCCGAGAATGAGCACATCGTGCTGCGCCATGAATCCGGCCTGATCGACGCCATTATTGACCAGTCGTGAGCCGGGGGGCACGAGTGCCTCGCAAAGCACCACGCTTTCGCCCTCGCCATTGCCGCTGATCGAGGCGGCGTTGTCAAACGCCCGCCACGTGCGCAAGGCATCGGTCAGCGCATCCCGGGTCGCCGCGATAATCATCGTGTCGCCGTTCTGCAGCGTCAAATCATCGAAGGGGGGCAAAAACGTATCGCGCCCGCGCTTTACCGCGCGCACCGTCATCGTCGTCAGCTTGGGAAACATCCCCGCAACCGTATGGTCGCCGATCAGCGGGTGGCCATGGGTCAGCCGGATTTCGGTCAGAAACTGGGTGTTGCGATTGCGCGCGCCTTTGCTCTCGCCCGCATTGTCCGGCACGATGCGTGGCGCAATGAACAGCACATAAAGCCCGCCCACAAACGCCATGGCGAGACCGGGTACCGCAAACGAGAAAAACGTGACCGTCTCAATGCCATATTGCTTGGCAACGCCAGCTGCCAGCAGATTGGTGGAGGAACCCAGAACCGTGACCATGCCGCCAAGAATAGTCATATAGCTGAGCGACATCATGTATTTTGAAGCGGGCAATTGCCGCCGGGCGATGATCGAGGCCAAAACCGGCATAAACACCACGACGACCGGTGTATTGTTGACCACCGCACTTGCCAGCCCGGCGATCAGCAGTGCCAGCAGCACCACGCGGGTGGGATGCTTGGGCCACATTTCAGCCAATTGCTCGGCCAGCCGGCCCAGCGCCTCGGTCTGGATCAGACCTTGCCCGACCGCCAATAGCGCCAGAATGGTGATCAGCGCCGGGTTGGAAAACCCCGAGAGCAAGGCCTCGGAGGTGATCCCGATCTCGGGGAGCAGGCTGGCCATCACCAAAAGGATAACCAGCACCCCGAGCGAGACCAGCTCGATCGATGCCCACTCCATGGCGTAGAATGCCATGGCTGCAGCAATCACCCCGAAGGTGAGCCACATGGCAAATTGTGTATCAAGACCTAGGTCAAACATCGGGCCATCATGCTGATCTCAATGCCTGAACCCAAGCGAAATTTTAGCACCTGACACGAAATTTCATGCTGCGTAACTGCGCAGATTATGCAAAGCCCGGCACGTTTGAACCGCCGGACTATCAGCTTCAGGCGCTAAAACCCTCAAATCCGCCCTGACTGGCCCAGTGCCGTTCCATCGGCGAACGGCGCAACATCAGCGTGCCGGTAATCATGTCATGGATCAGCTGGCGGCGCTGGCTGAACAGTCCAACCAGCAGCAACGGCCAGAAGAGCCAGATCGTCACCCAGAACACAAACGGATGGATCAGTGCTTTCCAGCCCTCAAGCGGTGGCCCGGAAACCGGGGTCAGCACCAGATCGAACACCTGCATGCCAACCGTCGCCCGGCGCGCCGAGCCCAGCGTCACCACATAATAAAGAAATACCGCAACCGGCGCGATCAGGGGCAGGGACAACCAGGCGAGCCCGAGCGTCAAAAACCCGGCAACGATGGTCAGCAAAAACAGGGCCAGCGACACCGCTGAAATGATCACCAGATCGACAAGATAGGCCATCACACGCCGCGTCAGTACGCCATCGAACAATTCAGGCGATGTTCTGGGGTCTGGTAAATCCATGCTCATGTTCTGGTTCCCGCATTTTCAATCACCCGGCTCATATTGCTACGAGCGCGGCCATGCGCAAGACCCTAGGCGTTCAACAACCGCGCCGCTTCGAGCGCATGATAGGTCAAAACCCCGTCACATCCGGCGCGCTTGAACGCATAAAGCGCTTCCATCATCGCCGCATTCCGGTCGAACGCCCCGGCCTCAGCCGCAAATTCGATCATCGCGTATTCACCGGACACCTGATAGGCGAAAACCGGAATATTGAAGGCATCGCGCACCCGGCGCACGATATCGAGATAAGGCATGCCCGGCTTGACCATCACCATGTCCGCGCCTTCGTCAATGTCCTGCGCCACCTCGCGCAGGGCCTCGTCGGCATTGGCATAATCCATCTGATAGGTCCGCTTGTCGCCGGTCAGCCGTTCGCCCGAACCCACGGCGTCACGGAACGGGCCATAATAGACAGAGGCATATTTGGCCGAATAGGACATGATTGCCGTTGCATCAAAGCCTTCGGCATCGAGCGCCATGCGGATAGCGCCCACGCGCCCGTCCATCATGTCGGAGGGGGCAATGATATCGGCACCGGCCCGCGCCTGCACAATGGCCGATTTCACCATCACCTCAATTGTCTCGTCATTGAGAATTTCGCCGTCGCGCACCAGCCCGTCCTGGCCATTGGCGGAATATTCATCCAGCGCCACATCGGCAATCAGCCCGATCCCGGGCACGGCATCCTTGATGGCGCTGAGGGCGCGGCACATCAGATTGTCGGGATTATAAGCTTCTTCGGCATCTTCGCTGCGCAAATGTCCTGGTGTGTTCGGAAACAAAGCGAGCGCGGGAATGCCTTCGGCGGCAGCCTGCTTTGCGGCGGTCACCAGAAGGTCCACTGAAAGCCGCTCCACGCCCGGCATGGTTTTAATGGCGCTGCGCTCATTCTGCCCGTCAATTACGAATAGCGGCCAGATTAGATCGGCAGGGGTCAGAAGGGTCTGGCGCACCATGGCACGGCTCCATTCGGCCTGCCGCGTCCGCCGCTGCCGGTGTCCGCCGAGAAAATCCATATCGTGTTTGATCCAGTCGCCGGACATTTTCGCTTCCCTTGCTTCACTCAAGTGCTCTCTAACAGGCAAAGCCGGTACACGCAAAGGTGTGGATGCCGCACTTGTCGCCACCCCGCCAATCAGGCTAGGAAGCCCATGGAGGCTCTGCATGGATATCAAGACATTCGTACGCGATAATTTCGTTCGCTTTCTGGCGCTGATCTGTCTGGTCATCGGCCTCTCTGATGCGGCGCGTGCGCTTGGTGTCCCCGATGGTCACAATGACCCGATACAGGTGCTCGGGATTACCGGCTTTGTCCTGCTCGCCGTTCTGGCGCTGGCGCGGCTGTTCTCGGCTGTGGGTCTCTGGATCAATTCCAGCTGGGGCGGTGTCCTTGTAATTGGCGCAACGCTGCTGGAATTCTTCCTGCTGCTCACCGGTAGTCCCAATATCCATATATCGACGCCTGGATTGCTCACCCGCATCGCGGTCTTTGTCGGCATCCTTGGACTGTTCGTTTTGCGCTACCGGCGCAACCAGGCGCACGTTCACGACTGATTTAGGTTACGCAATCCTTGCCTGCTGTAACGATTCGGAAAGGCAAAATGTCGAAGTTTCTCAGTAAGATAGTTTTAAGGCTACCGCTTAAGGCGATCTTATCGGGCCAGCTGTAATTTAGCCTCAGCAGACACGAACAAAATCGTGCGTTCACAGTGAGGCAGACATGAATAGCAAATCGAACGCTGCGGAGGCAGTTGTGGTTGAGAGGCAACAGGGCCTCAAGCCGCTATACTTGGAAGCGGTGTCGCGCGTAGAGCGTCTTCATCGCCGACTTCTGGATTTGATCAAGGACGAATTCGACCGTATGGGTTGGGACGATATCAACCCGGTTCAGGCGCTGATGATGTTCAATATCGGTGATAGTGAATTGACCGCTGGCGAGCTGCGCTCCCGTGGTTACTATCTCGGATCAAATGTGTCCTATAATTTGAAAAAACTGGTCGATACCGGCTATATTTTTCAGGAACGCTCCCGTGCCGATCGCCGGTCGGTGCGCATTCGCCTGACCCCCAAGGGTGAGGAAGTAGCCGAAGTCATCGACGAGCTTTATGATCGTCACCTGAAATCCATCGACAAGGTGGGTGGACTGGGCGACGAGGAATTTGCCGGGCTGAATACGGCTCTGGCCCGTCTCGAGCGCTTCTGGGTCGACCAGATTCTCTACAAGCTCTAGGCGAGATTCCACATATCACTGTGACGTTTCCGCCACAGTAAAAATAAGACGCCGGCCACAGTGCCGGCGTTTCTTATTTGCGCCGCAAATCAAATTTAGCCCCATCGCCATACGTATTGTTGTGGATTTAGCTCCCCGACCAGCAACGCTTGCGCGTTTAGCGCGGTCACGGCGACTTTACTGGCGTTGTGATGGGACTCCCATGATGATAAACAACAGCACAATTCGGGCTCTCTTGGTGGAGAATAGGTAACTTACATGCGGCATAAATGGTCTATCCATCCCTCGCGGCGTCAGGTGCTGAAAGGTATGACGGTGCTGGGCGCAACCCTTGCCGTTCCGGCAGTTGCGCGGGCACAGGACTCCATTTTTGATACTTTTGCGCGTAACCGCGTGCTGCGGAATACGGATAGGGAAGGCAATACGGTTGCCGCTCTCGATTCCATCGACACGGTGGAGCCGATTCTGTCCCAGGATACCGCGCAAAATCTCCAGCTTGCCATCATGCAATATGAGCAGATCGTGGCCGCCGGTGGCTGGGAACAGATGCCGCGCGACATTTTTGGCCTGATTGCCGGTGTTGACCGCCGTTCGGTCAGCCGTCTGCGTGACCGCCTGATCATGAGCGGCGATGTCCCCGCCGATCAGCGCTCCAAGAAAGACATTTTCGACGAATATATCGATGCGGGCCTCCGCCAGTTCCAGGCCCGTCATGGTTTGCTCGTCTCGGGCAAGGTTGATGCCGAAACCTTTTTCGCGCTGAATGTGCCCGCCGACTACCGCTTGCAGCAGCTCCGTCTCAATGCCATGCGGGTTGAAGAAATCTCCGCCCAGCTGTCAGACCGGTATGTTGTGGTCAATATTCCCGCCGCAACCATTGAAGCCATCGATGCAGGCCTCGTCGCCCGCCGCCACACAGCAGTTGTCGGGCGCATCGACCGGCAGACGCCGATCCTGCATTCCAAGATTCACGAAATCAATTTCAACCCCTATTGGCACGTGCCCAAGAGCATTATTCGCCGCGATCTCATCAAATACATGAATGAAGATCCCGAATATCTCACCAATTACCGTATCCGTATTTTCGATAATGGCGGCAATGAGCTGAACCCCACCGATATCGACTGGTCGACCGATGACGCCGTCAATTACGCCTTCCGTCAGGATCCGGGCGGGGAGAACTCGATGGGTCACGTCAAGATCAATTTCTATAACAAGCACAGTGTCTATCTGCACGACACGCCCACCAAGAGCCTGTTCGGCGAGAATCGCCGCTTCCATTCCTCGGGCTGCGTGCGCGTCGAAAATGTAGATGCGCTGGTGGCCTGGCTATTGCGGGACAATGGCGATTGGGATGATGCCGCGGTTGAAAACATGTTCAACAACGGCGATCGCCTTGATGTTGCAATCAAAAATCCGGTGCCGATCCACACCACCTATATTTCGGCTTGGGCGAACCGTCAGGGTACCGTAAGCTTCCGCGAGGATGTTTATGAATATGATAAGGCGGGGAAGGTCACCTTCGACGACGCCTGATTGGGGGTAACGTTGAGCGGCAACCAGAATATCGTGCCGGGCGAAGTCCTGTTCGAATTTACCCGTATGGGCCCGCAAATGCGGGTCGCCGCCATTCACGCGGCGACCGGCGTCGAGGTTGTGGTCATCACGCCAGCCAATTCGCCACGTCTGCAGATGCAGCAGGTGGCGCTGGCCAAGCTCAAGCGCCGTATCGAGCGTGAAAGCCAAGGCTGATACAAGCTTGGAATCTGCACCCCCCTTGTGCTAAGCGATGGGGGTCCATTCACCAGATTTCCAACAGCATCACAGGGACCGCCATGAGCGCCACTGCCTTCCCGGGTTTTTTCACGCAATCCTTGGCCGAAACCGATCCCGAGCTCGCCGGATCAATCGCCCAGGAGCTCAAACGCCAGCAGAGCGAAATCGAGCTGATCGCCTCCGAGAACATTGTCTCGAAAGCGGTGCTTGAAGCCCAGGGCTCGGTGCTGACCAATAAATACGCCGAAGGTTATCCTGGCCGCCGCTATTATGGCGGCTGCGAATATGTCGATATTGCCGAAAATCTGGCCATCGAGCGCGCCAAACAGCTGTTTGATTGCGGCTTTGCCAATGTGCAGCCCAATTCCGGCTCCCAGGCCAATCAGGGTGTCTATCAGGCGCTGATCAAGCCCGGTGACACCATTCTCGGCATGAGCCTCGATGCCGGTGGTCACTTGACCCATGGTGCCAAGCCCAACCAGTCCGGCAAATGGTTCAATGCCATTCAATACGGCGTGCGCAAGCAGGACGGCCGGGTCGATATGGATCAGGTGCGCTCGCTCGCCAAGGAACATCAGCCCAAAATGATCGTGGCTGGTTTCTCCGCCTATTCGCGTTTCATGGACTGGGCCGAATTCCGCGCCATTGCCGATGAAGTCGGTGCCATTCTATTCGTCGATATGGCGCATGTTGCCGGGCTTGTGGCGGGCGGTGTCTATCCCAGCCCGTTCCCCCATGCCCATGTGGCGACCACCACCACCCATAAAACCCTGCGCGGTCCGCGCGGCGGCATGATCCTGACCAATGACGAGGACATCGCCAAAAAGATCAATTCGGCCATTTTTCCCGGCATTCAGGGCGGCCCGCTAATGCATGTCATCGCGGCCAAGGCGGTTGCCTTCAAGGAAGCCCTGTCCCCGGCGTTCAAGATCTATGCGCAGCAGGTTGTCACCAATGCCCATGTGCTGGCTGAAACCCTGGTCAAGGGCGGCGTCGATATCGTCACTGGCGGCACCGATAATCACCTGATGCTGGTTGATCTGCGCCCCAAGGGCGTCACCGGTAAGGCCACCGAACAGGCACTGGAGCGGGCTTTCATTACCTGCAACAAGAATGCCGTGCCTTTTGATCCGGCCAAACCCGCCGTAACCTCGGGTATTCGTGTTGGGACCCCGGCCGCCACCTCGCGCGGCTTCAAGGAAGCGGAATTCCAGCAGGTCGGTGAGCTGATGGTTGAGGTGCTTGACGGGCTCGCTGCAAATGGCGAAGACAATAATGGCAAGGTCGAAGCAGCGGTGCGCGAAAAAGTCGAAGCACTGACGACTGCCTTCCCGATCTACTCCTAACAAAGGCTCGACAACGCACATGCGCTGCCCTTATTGCGGAAACGACGATACCCAGGTCAAGGACAGCCGCCCGACCGAAGATTCTGCGGCCATCAGGCGCCGCCGCATCTGCAATGGCTGCGGCGGCCGCTTTACCACCTTTGAGCGCGTGCAATTGCGCGACCTCATCGTCGTCAAGAAATCGGGCCGCAAGGTGCCGTTTGATCGTGAAAAACTGGCCCGCTCGGTCAATACGGCACTGCGCAAGCGTGCCGTTGAACCCGAGCGTGCCGAGCGCATGATCTCCGGTGTGGTGCGCCAGCTCGAAAGCCTTGGCGACGTCGAAATCACCTCCGAGCAGATCGGCGAATTCGTCATGGAGGGCCTTAAAGGGCTTGATGATGTCGCCTTTGTCCGCTTTGCATCGGTTTACAAGAACTTCTCTGCTGCCAATGACTTCCGGTCATTCCTGACCGAATTGGGTGAAGCAGAGGAAACCAGCGCGCCCGAGAGCGGCGCCTAGGCAAGGCAGAAGAAATCATGGCGAAAGACACTCCAGCGGCCACGCCGTCGATCCGTCCTGCCAATATGCGCGGGGCCGCCCGTCTGGCCGCCGTGCAGGCACTTTATCAAATGGAAGTGGGTAATGTTTCCCTTGAGGAAACCCTGACCCAGTTTTCCGCCATTCACCTCGGCAAGGAAGTCGAGGGCGATCAATATCTGCCCGCCGATACCGATTTCTTCCGCCAGATCGTCGGCGGCGTCATCAAGGCCCAGCTTGAGATTGATCCCTTGCTCGACCAGACCCTGGCCGCGGGCTGGCCGGTCGCCCGCATCGAGGCGACCATGCGCGCGATTTTGCGCGCCGCGACATTTGAGCTCTTGAAGAAGCCCGATATTCCGGAGAAAGTCGTCATTACCGAATATGTCGATGTGGCCAAGGCGTTTTTTGACGATGAAGCCGCTGGCATGGTCAATGGCGTGCTGGATAATATTGCAAAAAACAACGCGGCCCCGCGTCCCTAACAGGCAAGCGGTTTCCCGCTTTTTGGGGGAATGACATGGCGACGACTGATCAGACTGGTGCTTCAGCGCCGATGAAAAATATCGCGCTGCTCTCCGCCAGTCAGGCCATTGTCGGTTCGCAACAGGCCTTGATCATGTCGGTTGGCGCGCTGGTCGGTATCACTTTGGCCCCCGATCCTGCTTTTGCCACCTTGCCCACAACCGCGATGGTGGTTGGCCTAGCCCTCTCGGCAGGGCCTGCTGCGTTTTCCGTCCACCGCTTTGGCCGCAAGCGCGCCTTCATGCTCGGGGCGCTGATTTCCCTTTTGGCCGGTCTTTTGGCCGCCATGGCTATTCTGACCACCTCATTTGTCCTGTTCTGCATTGCGCTTGCCATCGGCGGTACGGCGG
>Ga0209344_10001147_pt1 | contig 36748 bp, 28 predicted proteins | sample Cruoilmetagenom6_FD_187293 | JGI IMG/M metagenome (GOLD analysis project Ga0209344, IMG submission 187293) | Oil polluted marine microbial communities from Coal Oil Point, Santa Barbara, California, USA - Santa Barbara Oil Seep Sample 6 (SPAdes)... | ecosystem: Environmental > Aquatic > Marine...
AAAATAGTTTCTTGTCCGTCTGGCGAAAAATAAAACAACCCAGAATCGGCTGTACCAATCCATTTGTTATTTGAACCATCAACAGCAATTGTCGTAATTAATTGATTTGAAAGTAATTCTTTAGGAATACCTTCTTCTAGAATTACTATATTACTAACAGCTGAATCTGTAAAAAAATTAGCTGGATTAAATAATATCCTTAATCCTTTTTCAGTTCCAATCCAAAGTTGGCCGTTATTGTCTAAAGCTAAAGCTTTCACGTAAGGAGATGGAAAATTATCCGCTTCTTCACTTGCAAAAGTAATGAGTTCATTTCCTCCGTTTTCATTAAATCCTACAACACCAAAAGAAAATGTACCTGTGAATTTAGTGTTTTGATTATCAATAACTAATGATGAAAACCCAAGATTTGTGTTATCTGGAGGCACTGCAATTATTGAAGTAAAATCATAGGAAGTCCACTGACCATTTTCAAATTTATTTAAAGGTTCTGGTGTGCGACAATTCATAACCCATAAAGCTCCATTTCTATCAAATTGACTAACCGTAACAAACTGTACATCACTAATAAAAGGTGCTATTGTACTATTATCTTCATTATAAAGAATTGTGGGTACTTCCTCATTAAACTCTATAACACCAGACCAATGAGATGTAATAAAAATTTGTTGTGGATTAAATGGGTTAATAACAATATCTGATAAAAAAAAGGGATCTTCAATAACATCTGCAATGGTTTCATATTTAATATTCCTCCACTCTTCATTAACATATCTACTTACTCCAGTTCTTCTTAGTCCTCCACTTGGATTAAATGTTCTAGAATATCCTCCAAACACGGCCCATAACTCATTAGAAGATGATTCTATAGAAAACACATTATTACTAAGTGGACCATCGGGATGAATCTCTACAAATTCGTTCGGATTACTAAATGTTGATTGCAAAACGCCTCGCCCTGACGTACCATCATTTATAATACCTGAAGTTCCGATGTATAAATCATTTTGACCGTGTATTGTAGTTGCTGTAAATTTAACGCCTAATTCAGAATTATTATCAATTGTGGTAACTAGACTGAAGGCATTATCATATATAAAAGATTGATTTTCAGTAGTAACCAATAGGTTTGATCCAACACTCCTCATATCAACAGGTAATATTGAATACTGAAAAATTGATACAAAAGGACTTTCTACTATTTCATATAAGTTTCTATTTAATCCAAGAGCATAAATTTTATCATCTACGCTTTCGATTGCAACAAAATTACTACCTCTTACCGTTTCCCATTGATTAAAATCAATCAAATTAGGGTTTAACAAATCAGCTCTTTTAATACCTGTATTATCTCTACAAGCAGCATAAAGAAAACCATTATTGACTGTTGTTTGAGTTACTCTAATTTGTGAACCACCTGCTCCAATAAAGTAAGTATCTCCAAATTCTAATCGTTCTAAATCATATACAGATATGCCATAATTTGTAGACATATAAAGTAAGCCTTCGTGTTCATAAAAGTGATTGATATTTTTAGTATCTGGTGGTATGGTTACTTTGTTTAAAATATCTATAACCGTCAATACCTCATTATCACTTAAAACAAGATCTATTAAACCTGTATCGTAACCAATAACGAGTATGTCATATGCTTCACTAAAATAAATACTGGAAATATCTCCTCCAGATAACCCTTGAATAGTACTAATTTCACCAATCTCATTAGTATTATAATCGAATGTAAATACAGCATTGTCAGAAGCGACATATAAAACGTCTTCACTACTTGAAAAGTCTATAATATTTAGGTACGAAAAATGCCCTTCCCATAAACTAGAAAAATCTTGAGCATATGTAAATAATGAACAAGACAAAGAAAATAAAGTTATTAGTATTCGTTTCATAAAAATAAAAATCAAATATATTTATAAGTAACGATTTAATTTAAATAATCATACATTATATCATAAAAAAGCTCTCAATTAGTTAATTGAGAGCTTTAAAATTAATTTTTGAAAATTTTTAAACCACACCTTGAGCGAGCATAGCATCTGCAACTTTTACAAAACCTGCAATATTTGCTCCTTTTACGTAATCTACATAACCATCATCTCTTGTTCCGTAAGTAACACATGATTGATGAATGTCATCCATGATTTTATGAAGTTTAGCATCTACCTCTTTTCTTGTCCAATTCATACGTAATGAATTTTGACTCATTTCTAAACCTGAAGTAGCTACACCACCAGCATTTGATGCTTTACCTGGAGAAAACAACACTTTAGCTTTTTGAAAAGCTTCAATAGCTTCTGGAGTTGTAGGCATATTAGCGCCTTCAGCAACAGCTATAACATTATTATTGATTAATTGTTGAGCTTCTTCACCATTTAATTCATTTTGAGTAGCACATGGTAAAGCAATATCACAATTTACAGACCATGGTCTTTTCCCTTCATGATAAGTAGCAGATGAATATTCGTTAACATATTCACTTATTCTTCCACGTTTAACATTTTTAAGGTTCATTATAAATGCTAATTTATCGGCATCAATACCATCAGCATCATGTATATAACCTCCAGAATCAGACATTGTTACTACTTTTCCTCCTAATTGAGTTACTTTCTCACAAGCAAATTGAGCAACGTTTCCAGAACCTGAAATCACAACTGTTTTTCCATCTACAGAGTCATTTTTAGTCATTAACATGTTTTGTGCAAAGTAAACACAACCGTAACCCGTTGCTTCAGGTCGTATTAAAGAACCTCCATAAGACATTCCTTTTCCTGTTAAAATTCCAGTAAACTCATTTTGCAATCTTTTGTATTGACCAAACATGTATCCGATTTCTCTTCCGCCAACACCAATATCTCCAGCAGGAACATCTGTATTTGGACCAATATGCCTAAATAACTCTGTCATAAGTGATTGACAAAAACGCATCACTTCATTATCACTTTTCCCTTTTGGATTAAAATCTGAACCTCCTTTTCCACCTCCCATTGGAAGGGTCGTTAAAGAATTCTTGAACACTTGTTCAAACCCTAAGAATTTAAGGATACTCAAATTTACAGAAGGATGAAAACGCAAGCCACCCTTATAAGGTCCAATTGCAGAGTTAAATTCAACTCTAAAACCTCTATTTACCTGAGTATTTCCTTGGTCATCTATCCAAGGTATTCTAAAAATAATTGTGCGTTCTGGTTCTACCATACGCTCTAATAACATCTTTCCTTGATATTTAGGATTATCTTCAATAAAAGGAATTACTGTTTCAGCAACTTCATGCACTGCTTGTAAAAATTCGGTTTCATGACCGTTTTTTTCTTTAACAAGATTTAAAAAAGCTTCAATTTTATCTTTCATCTATTAAATTATTAATAATCAATGTTGATTTTTGTAACACAAATATACATTATCTTTAAATTTTACGTATCTTTTTTTACATATTCTCAATCTCAGATTGGTAAAATAAATATAATCTAATCTAAAAATTGCAAGAGGTATTACTTTTGTTTGGTAGTTAGACCAGTTTTTATATATTTGTTAACAAATATGCCCTTGGTAATTTATATCCTATGACGCTTAATTTTAAACAATTAACATTTATATTCATTTTAATGATGGGTATTAATGAAGTGCATGCACAACTTGGCTTTTCACATGAAATAGGCGTTATTGCTGGCCCTGTAGCTTTTCAATCTGATTTTGGTGTCCGTAATGATTTCGAAACCAACTCTGGTAATACAGGTATTGGTATTGGTCTTGTTCACTACATTAATTTTGCATACAGAGCGGATTGTAACTGTTATTCTACAGATACATTTTTTAATGATCACTTTAAACTAAGAAATGAGATTTCTTGGAATAAAACTAAATTAAATCATTTTGGAGAATGGGTAGATCGTGCTTCAACCAATTCAAGTTATGAGACTTTAGTTCACCATACTGGCACTGCAAATAACTTCGATATTGGTACGCAAATAGAATTTTTCCCTAAAAGTATTCGTGATTTTCAATCTTTTGGTTATTCTTTTGCTCCATTTATAAGTTTTGGGGTGCATTTTACAGCTTATAATCCTGACTATGACACTACTCTTGGTGACCGTAATAATGTTAGAAACAACTACTTCCCAGGTTGGGTAAGCGCAGCCAATCCTAACGTTAATGAAGATCCATTTTTATTTGATGAAAACGGCACAACTTGGTCTGTAGTTGGAAGTATTGGTACACGTTACAAATTAACGGTATTATCTGATTTAATGATAGATTTAAGATGGCAGTATTTTTTTAATGACCAAGTGGATGGTTTAGATCATAATTTAACTTCTAACAAAGCTAACGATTGGTTAGTTTGGTTAAACTTTGGATACATTTACTATTTAAATTAAAATACGTTGTTACTTACATATCATAAAAAAGACCAAGCTTGTAGCTTGGTCTTTTTTATTTGTAACTTATTATAATTGTATTATCCAATTGCTTGTTTTAAATCTGCAATTAAATCGTCTTCATCTTCAATACCAACACTCAATCTAATTAAAGAATCGACAACACCTGTCTTTTCTCTTTCTTCTTTAGGGATACTCGCATGTGTCATACTTGCTGGATGTCCAGCTAAAGACTCTACACCTCCTAAGGATTCAGCTAAGGTAAATAGCTTTAAATTCTCAACAATCTTTATGGCTTCCTCGTAATTCCCTCTAGTAGTAAAAGATACCATTCCTCCAAAATCCTTCATTTGAGTCTTTGCTATTTCATGATTTGGATGGTCTTCAAAACCTGGCCAATATACCTTTTCAATTTTTGGATGACTTGCTAAAAACTCAGCAACAGCTTTACCATTCTCGCAGTGACGTTGCATTCTAATGTGTAAAGTTTTAATTCCTCTTAAGGCTAAAAAACTATCTTGAGGGCCACAAACTGCTCCACTTGCATTTTGAATAAAAAACAATCGATCTGCTAAATCTTTATCTTTCACGATAAGAGCTCCCATTACCAAATCACTATGACCTCCTAAATATTTAGTTGCAGAATGCATCACAATATCTGCTCCTAAATCTAAAGGCTGCTGTAAATATGGTGTTGCAAATGTATTATCTACAGCTAACAATACATTGTGTTTTTTAGCTATAGCAGCAGTGGCTTTAATGTCTATAATATTCATCATTGGATTTGTAGGTGTTTCTACCCAAATCAACTTTGTGTTCTCATTAATATAGTTTTCAATATTTAAAGCATTCTGCATGCCTACAAAATGAAACTTGATACCAAATTTCCTAAATATACTCGTGAATAGCCTATAAGATCCACCATACAAATCATTAGTTGAAATAACTTCATCTCCTGGTTCTAACAATTTAATAACCGCATCAATAGCAGCTAATCCAGAACCAAAAGCTAAACCATAATTTCCGTTTTCAATACTAGCAAAAGCATTTTCTAAAGCCGTTCTCGTTGGGTTATGTGTTCTTGAGTACTCATACCCTTTATGACCACCAGGAGTTGATTGTGCATACGTTGATGTTTGATAAATTGGAGGCATTACACTTCCATAAGCTGGATCGTGTTTTTGTCTACCATGTATTGTTTTGGTGTTAAATTTCATAAGGCTTAAATTTTTAAATACGTTAGATCTTTAGAAGATAAAATCATTTCTATATGTTGCAATGCACAACAAATTAAAACTTTAATTCGTTGTATTCAAATGTATGTAATACCTTTATTGAATGTTTAACAAAAAGTACCTTATTTTGAAAAAACACATCGTATTAATCGTTGTTTTAAGCTTCGTTTTCTCTTGTAAAGAAGACGTGAAAATTGATTTTTCAGAAGCAAACATAGAATCCTCTCAAGCTGCTGAAATATCTATAAACTTCCCAAAAGCTGAAGGTAATAAGGCTGTTTCAGAACTTATAAATACTACGATTCAGAATTACATTGTTAGTCAAACGAATTTAAGTGAAGATTTCTTAGCTAATTTTTCAATTAATGAAGCAGTAAAACGTTTCAATACTGAATTCATCAACTTTAAAACCGATTTTCCTGATAGTCCTCAAAAATGGGAAGCCTTTATTGATGGTGAAGTTACCTATCGTTCTCCTGAAGTGATATGTATTGCTATAAATTCATATTTAGATACTGGAGGAGCACATGGAAACACCAATGTAAGATTTTTTAACTTCAATCCTCAAACGGGTGAATTATATTCTAAAACTGAACTTATTAGTAATCTAAAAGGTCTTTCTGAAGTCGCTGAAAAGCAATTAAAAAAAGAAATTAAGTCAAAATCTGATGAACCTATGGAAGACTTTTTCTTTGGGAAAGATTTTCAACTTCCAGAAAGTATTGGTTACAGTGATGAAGGTCTTATTCTTTTATATAACCCTTATGAAATTGCTTCTTACTCACAAGGCATTATAGAATTTACGATTCCTTATGATGACATTAGCTCATTCTTAACCATTCACTAATCTGCATTTTTAGTTAATCGTTTTATAATAGGCTCTACAGTTAAACCTTGACCAATTATAGAAAACACAACGATGATATAGGTGATGACTAAAAATAATTCACGATGCATGTCTTGTGTTAGACTTAATGCCAATGCAATAGAAATACCTCCTCGTAATCCGCCCCAAGTCATAATTAAATTGGTGTGTTTTACAAATTGTAATTTCTTATCAAAGAATTTTATAGGCAACCACAACGACACATACCTACTCAATAACACAAGTGGAACTGCAATTAAACCCGCAAGTATATAATCAAATTCAAAACTAAGCACCAACATTTCCATTCCTATCATTACAAAAAGAACGGTGTTTAATAGCACATCTATAAGTTCCCAAAACTTATCGACATACATTTCAGTAACATCAGACATTGAATTTTTTCTAACAGTATCATTACCAACAATAAGACCTGCAGTAACCATTGCTAAAGGTGCAGACATATGCAATTCATGAGCTAATAAACTTCCTCCCATTACAGTTGCAATTGTGATTATAACTTCTACTTCATAATCATCAATAGACTTAAGCAACTTGTATGTGATATACCCTAAAATGAGTCCTAAACCAATACCTCCTAACACTTCTTGTCCAAATAATTTAGCAATTTCAGCAAGCTCAATAGCAGCATTAGGTTTAGCTGCAATAGCAAATATTGTTAAAAATACAACAACACCTACACCATCATTGAACAATGATTCTCCAACAATTTTTGTTTCTAGTTTTTTTGGTGCACCAGCTTTTTTTAAGATTCCTAATACTGCTATTGGGTCTGTAGGAGAAATCAAAGCTCCAAATAGTATACAATATATAAATGCAACATCTAATCCGAGTATTTGTAGTAAATAATATGTCAACATTCCTACCAAAAACGTAGACACTAAGACACCTAGTGTTGCAAATACTAAGACAGGCCAACGTTGTATTTTAAGCTGATTAAAATTGGTATGTAGAGCACCTGCAAACAACAAAAAACTCAACATAACATCGAGTAATACCGTTTTAAAATCTATTTGAGAAATTAATTCTTTTTCTTGCAACAATAAGGTATCATCAAATTGACCAATAGCAACTATTATTACAGTAAAAACAATGGTTATTATCATGAGTCCAATAGTTATGGGCAATTTCAAAAACCTTACATTTATATAACCAAAAAGTGCAGATATCACCATTAAAATCGATGCGATAGCATAATAATCCATAAGCTTATAAATTTTCGTTAAAAGTAACTAATTTTCTTTTTAAATCTAAGTACCTTGCGGCTGATTAACCCATCATCTTCGAGAGTCTTAAAACCATGAAAAAAGTTTATCATCTCAAAACTTGCAATACCTGTGACAGAATAATAAAAACACTAGACTTGCCTAGTGATTTCGTTTTTCAAGATATAAAATCTGAAGATATTACAGTAAAACAAATAGAACAACTTAAAGAATTAGCTGGTAGTTATGAAGCGTTGTTTAGTAAACGTGCTAAACTTTATAAAGAAATGGGATTAAAAGACCAAAACTTAAATGAAACTGACTACAAACACTACATTTTAGATCATTATACATTTTTAAAACGTCCTGTCATTGTTGTTGACGACCACGTTTTTATTGGTAATAGTGCTAAAACTGTAGAAAAAGCAAAGACTTTCATTCATTCTCATGAATAGTAGAAAATTTGCACTTCTTGCTGTGTTTTTAGTTCAACTTTTATATGGGCTAAATTACACCTATGCTAAAAATGTAATCAACGAAGGTTTTGTACAATCTTTTGCTTTTGTTCTTTTAAGAGTTGTTGGTGCAACTATTTTATTTTGGCTTTTCGGTTTGTTTTTCAAAACAGAGAAAATCGCCAAAAAAGATTTTGTAACCATCTTTTTTGGCGCACTTTTTGGAGTTGGAATAAATATGCTTTTATTTTTAAAAGGCTTAGAGTTAACAACACCAATTCATGCTTCAGTAATTATGACGATTACGCCAGTAATTATTCTTATTCTATCCATTTTTTACCTTGATGAAAAACTAACAAAAATGAAGATTCTGGGTATTATTCTAGCATTTTCAGGAGGTCTTTTACTTACGGCCTTAGGCAAATCTACTAGAGTTGGAGATAATGTAGCATTAGGCAATTTATGTATTTTTATTAATGCTGTCTCATACAGTATTTATGTCATCATTATTAAAAGACTCACTGCTAAATACCATCCATTTACATTTATAAAATGGTTGTTTTTATTTGGAATTCTTTTCACTTTACCTTTTGGATATCAGGAAACTTTAGAAATTCAGTGGCACACCTTTACACCATACATTTGGTTTTCGGTACTATTTGTAATTGTAGGAGCCACATTTGGAACCTATCTTTTAAACCCTCTAGCTTTAAATTCATTAAAAGCATCAACTGTTGGTACTTTTATTTATTTACAACCAGTAATTGCTGGTGTATTTGCAATTATTATGGGAGTAGATGCTATAAGTCCAATTAAATTAGGCGCTATGATTTTAATCTTTTCTGGAGTATATCTAGTTACTAAAAAACCAAAAGTATCAATCTAAATCTTGAGGCTTTTTACCTGATTGTCGTGTATCTTCTTTTGTAAGTACTTTAAAATTTGTTGACTTCGGAAACTTTGCCACTAACTCTTTTAAAGCTTCAGGAAGCGCTATTAAGCTTCTAGTTTTTAAATTCATCCAAGCACCAAGAATATCACAAGTTGCAACATGCTTTCCTTTTTGATTATAAAAATTATGCTCAAATTTAAAAAACATACCATCATCACTCAATCCTGAAACAGCAAGTGTAACAGTTAATGTTTGTCCTAAAAAAGACTCCTTGAAATAATAAATTTGCTCAGAAAACACAACTGGACCAATACCATATTCTATAAGTTTTTTCATAGAAAACCCATGCTCATTTAAAAAGCCAACACGTGTATGACTCATAAAATTTAAGTACGCAGAATTAGCTAAATGACCATTTGCATCAACATCACTCCATCGAATTTCGAAATCTTTTTTATACATCTTATAATTTTTAAGTTTGCAAAGTTATCGTTTTTTATAAACCCAAACTATCCGCATTAAAACTTTATGATTTTCCTTACCTTTGCTCAACTTTAAAAAGCGTATCATGATACAATCAATGACAGGTTATGGCAAGTCTGTAATACAACTTCCAACAAAAAAAATATCAATAGAAGTAAAATCTCTAAACAGTAAAAATTTAGATCTTAATACAAGAATGCCTTCATTGTATCGCGAAAAGGAACTAAGTATAAGAAAACTCATTGCCTCTAAATTGGTAAGAGGTAAAGTTGATTTTTCATTATATATGGAGATCACAGGAGAAGAAACCTCAACACAAATCAACAAAACAGTTGTTAACCAATACATCAAACAACTCAAAAACGTTGTAGATGGTGATGAAACTGAATTGCTAAAAATGGCGATTCGACTTCCAGATGCTTTAACGACAGAACGTGAAGAAATGGATGAGAATGAATGGTCTCAAATTTCAAAAGAAATTGATAGTAGTTTAGAGAAAATTCAGCAATATAGAATTGATGAAGGAAAAAGTCTCGAAGCTGAATTCATTACTCGCGCTCAAAATATTTCAGATTTATTAGACGAAGTTATTGAAATGGATCCTGATCGAATTGATGGTGTTCGCGAACGTTTAAATAAGGGAATTTCAGAGATCAAAGAAAAAGTAGATGAAAACAGATTTGAGCAAGAGCTTGTATATTACATTGAAAAATTTGATATCACTGAAGAAAAAGTACGTTTAAAAAATCACTTAGATTATTTTCAAAAAGCTTTAAAATCTGATGATTCAAATGGCAAAAAATTAGGATTTATCTCTCAAGAAATGGGTAGAGAAATCAATACCATTGGTTCTAAATCAAATTATGCACCAATGCAAAAACTTGTAGTTCAAATGAAAGACGAACTAGAGAAAATTAAGGAACAGTTATTGAACGTATTATAAAACGTTAGTAAAATGTATAAAACTAGGATCTAAAACAAATACTTCAAAACGATATCTGTGTCAGAAATAAAGAATAAAAATAGAGGAAAGTTAATCGTATTTTCAGCACCATCTGGGTCTGGGAAAACAACTATCGTTAGACATTTACTCAAACAGAAAGAGCTCAATTTAGAATTTTCTATTTCAGCTACATCTAGAGAAAAACGCGGAAATGAAATTCACGGAAAAGATTATTATTTTCTAGATGTTAAAGATTTTAAAAATAGAATTAAAAACGACGAATTCCTTGAATGGGAAGAAGTTTATCGCGATAATTTCTACGGCACTCTTAAAACTGAAATTGAACGTATTTGGGGAAAAGGCAAAAACGTTATTTTTGATATTGATGTATCTGGAGGCCTAAGAATTAAAAAGAAATTCCCAGAAGAAACACTAGCTATTTTTGTAAAACCACCAGATTTGAATGAGTTAATTATTAGACTCAAAGAACGTGGTGAAGAAAGTCCCGATAAAATTAGCATGCGTGTTGCAAAAGCTCCTGCTGAATTAGCTACTGCGCCTTTATTTGATGAAATTGTTCTCAACAAAGATTTAGATAAAGCTTTAGATGATGCTTATAAACTGGTGTCAAATTTCATTAATTCATAACTCATGAAAATCGGATTATATTTTGGAACATTTAATCCAATTCATGTTGGACATCTTACCATTGCAAATCATTTAGCAGAGTATAGCGATTTAGAAAAAATCTGGTTTGTAGTCACACCTCATAGTCCATTTAAAAAGAAAAGTTCGTTGTTAGATAATCGTCAGCGTTATGAAATGGTATATCGTGCTACCAAAGATTATTTAAAACTAGAACCAAGTGATATTGAATTTGATTTACCACAACCCAATTACACGATTAATACGCTTACTTATTTAACAGAAAAATATCCCGATTATGAATTTGCACTCATCATGGGAGAAGATAATTTGAAGAGTTTTCACAAGTGGAAAAACTACGAACTTATTCTAGACAATCACGATATTTATGTCTACCCTAGAATTTCTGAAGGAAAAATAGAAACGCAATTCGATAACCACAATAAGATTCATAAAGTTGATGCGCCAATTATGGAATTGTCTTCAACATTTATCAGAAAATCTATTAAAGAAGGTAAAAATGTAAGACCTATGCTTCCTGAACATGTTTGGGAATATATAGATGAAATGAGTTTTTATAAATAATTTAAAAGTGATAATACGCATTTTCTAAATGCTCAATATCATATTGAGATCCACTCTTTACAATAGCAATAATATCAAAACGCACCTCAACATCAAGCTGATTTGATGTCACATAATTATCAACAGCTTTCACAATTCTTTGAATTTGTTTAGGTTTTAAGAAATCTTGCGGATTACCAAAGACATTAGTAGAACGGGTTTTTACTTCAACCACAACAAGAATGTCTTCCTTTTGAACAATAATATCAACTTCAGCCTTTTGAAATATATAATTACGTTCAAGAACCTTGTAATCCTTGTCAAGCAGAAAACTAACAGCTAAGTCTTCGCCTTTTTTCCCTAACTCATTGTGATTTGCCATAATTGATATTAAAATTACGCAACCTTTCCAGGTTATTTGCATCTACTATTCAATATACTAAATTTGAGTACATGAAAAAACTTATCATTGTCTTAGCATTCATTTATTGTAACTTCAATTACGCACAAACTTTATATGTCATCGATCAGCTATTTGAGATTAAAACCTATAATCAAAATGGTCAACCTACATTAATTAAACAATTTGATATTTATTTTTCTGATATTGCTGTGTCTAATTCAGGTGAAATTTACCTTAGCTCAAATACTAGAATATACCATTATGATGATATTAATGATAACTTAAATCAAGTGTCCCTTATACCAAATTCATTTGGAAATAACACTTCATTGACTGCAGGATATAATAACGATTTATATTTTCTAACAGATTTACAAAATTTATGTAAATACGATATCACAAATAACACTATAGAAATTATAACAAATTTAGGTGCTCAAACACCAGGAGATATAGTTTTTTACAAAGGCAATATTATTTTTAAACGTTCGGGCTCTGATCAAATCAATGCTTATAATATTTATAATGGTACGATAACTACTATTTTTTGTTTTCCAGATTCCTCTTTTTGGAATTCATATGGAATTGCTAATCACGTCAATTCCTGTGATGATAATACTTTAATAATTAGTAGAGGAGCTGAATTATTTCAAATAGATCTGGAAAGCAACATATTAACGCAACTAGATTTTAGTCATGATGTTCCTATATTTGGTTTAGCAACTGATACTGAATTTTTAGCTTCAAATTGCAATACTACACTTACGACAAACCCTTGTGCACTTTCTATTGAAGATTATGATTTTTTAAATTCTGGAATATTATTTTATCCTAATCCTGTAAAAGATGAAATAAATATAAAAGACAACATTACGTATGACACGTTAAGTATTATTGATATTAACGGAAAAACAATACGCACTTCAGATAAAAATCAAAGAGCAATTAATGTTTCAGAATTAAGTAGTGGTGTGTATTTTTTTAAAATCATCAATGGTGAACAGTCGAGAATAGAAAAATTTATAAAACTCTAAACTCTATGTATTAGTCACTTCCAACTTATAGCCAATACCATGAATGTTCGTGATTTTAATTGAAGTATCCTCCTTCAGTTTTTTTCTCAATTTAGAAATATAAGTATCTAAACTTCGGCCAACAAAAACACCATGATCTTCCCAAACTCGTTTTGATAATTCATCTCGTTTAACAACATCATTTAAATTATCACATAAAATTTCTAAAAGTTCACATTCCTTTTTTGATAAACTTATTTCCTTCTCCACATAAAGTAATTTACTTTGATCTTTATCAAATTTATAATTCCCAATTTTATAACACAATTGCTCAACAGGAAGACTCGTTGACTTCTTTTTTTTCCTGATTAAAAAACCTATAATAATTAGAGGAAGTATTAACCAAAGATAAATGAATGAAGACTGTTTTTTGTTTTCAAATCCGATTTGAATGGTATAACAATTAAGTGGTAAAGTTCTTTCTGCACAAGGAATAATACTATCTTCTATGTCATTTCTCATTTCATAACTATAAACCACTTCTTTATCCTCACATTGAAAAACTTCAACTATATAACGTTCCGATAAATTAGCTTTTTTTAGACTACTTTTAACAAAATGAACAAGACTATCAGGTTGAATTGAAAGCTCTTGTTGAAATGATATTTCATAGATTTCATTATTAATTTTAGTAACTGGTAAAACTAATGATAAAGAATCTTGATTGAACAAAAGTAAATTATGACCAATATCTCTAAGTGCAATTTTTGTAATTTCCTTTGATGAATTTTCTTGGTTACAAGACGAGAAATTGAGAACAATTAAAACGACTAAAACAATGTAAGTGTATCTTTTCATAAGCTCTACAAATAAATGATAAATAAGAGTGACATAGAACCTATTCACATTTATTTTACACTTTTTTGACACTTTTTTGACACTTGATTTTAGTCTTTGAGGACATTTCTTAAACAGAAAAATAAAAAAAGATATTATTTGAATATTAGTGATGATTTATCTTTCGCAACCTTCAACTCAACAATCTTACCTAAAATCATAGCGCGATTATCCTTTTCGTGTCCTGCTGGCATATTAAATGCAATAGGAAAATCATACGCTGCCAAAGCGTCTAAAACAAGTTGCTCAACAGACGTTCCCCAAAGTGTTGTGTTTTTTCGCATTTTAGACATATCTCCAACTACAAGTCCGCTTAAATTATCAAAATAACCAGCACGTTTCATACTTTGTAGCATACGATCAATATGATATTTATATTCACCAATTTCTTCAATAAAGAGAATTTTTCCAGAGGTATCTATACTCTCTTTAGAACCTAACATGGTATGAAGTACTGTTAAATTCCCTCCCACTAATGGTCCAGTTGCAACTCCTACTCTATTATATTCTGAACCCTCTAAAGTATAATTTTCTGGGTTTCCAAAAATGGTCGATTTAAATGTTTCTACAGTACCTTTAATATCCTCTAAATCTTTAGTTAGACTCACACACATCAAGGCATGAATAGATTGATAACCTTCATTATGAATTTGATTGTGCAAAGCTGTAATATCACTGTAACCAATAATCCATTTTGGATGAGCTTTGAACTTCGTATAGTCTAATTTATCTAAAATTCGAACCGTTCCATAACCTCCTCTTGCACACCAAATCGCACTAACAGTTGGATCGTCTAAGGCGTTTTGAAAATCCTCACAACGTTCAGCATCTGTTCCTGCAAAATGATCTGCCTTGCTAAACACATGTTTCCCAACAATAGCATTCAAACCCCAACTTTTCAATAAAGCTACAGCTTGTCGCACTTCGCCTGTTCTGTTTTTTAGTATTCCTGAAGGCGCAACAATCGCTACAGTATCTCCAGCTTTTAAATATGGTGGTTGTATCAAAGCAGTTTGGTTTTGTTGAATAAATGTCTCTTGAGCAATACTATTTCCGAAGAAAAATAACACACAACTCAAGAGTAAAAAATAACGAATTTTCGACATATTGTAAATGTACATTTTTTTTCTAAATCCCTTCCAAAATGTGTACTTTTGTAGCCACAAATACCGAAGTGATATTTGTCTCCTCGAGCGCAGTCGAGAGGTTTAAAAAAGGTCTCGACTGCGCTCGACCTGATATTTAGTTTACAAAAAATGAATACTCCAAAAAGATATACAATTACAGCAGCGTTACCATATACTAATGGTCCAATTCATATTGGTCATTTAGCAGGTGTTTATGTGCCTGCTGATATTTACGCACGCTATAAACGATTAACGGGAAATGATGTTGCTTTTATTTGTGGAAGTGATGAGCATGGTGTTCCAATTACTATTAAAGCAAAAAAAGAAGGGGTTACACCTCAAGATATTGTAGATAAATATCATGCGATTATCAAGAAATCCTTTGTTGACTTCGGAATTACATTCGATAACTACTCTCGTACGTCTGCAAAAATTCATCATGATACTGCTCAAGAATTTTTTAAGACACTTAATGATAAAGGTGAATTTATAGAAGAAGTCACTGAGCAACTTTACGATGAAGAAGCGAATCAATTTTTAGCCGACAGATTCGTAACTGGAACTTGTCCGAAATGTGGCAACGAAGAAGCCTATGGCGATCAATGTGAAAATTGTGGCTCTAGTTTAAATGCTACGGATTTAATAAACCCTAAGTCAGCCATTACCGGAAATGTTCCAACGTTAAAAGAAACGAAACACTGGTTTTTACCATTAAACAAGCACGAAGATTTCTTAAAAGAATGGATTTTAAAAGGTCATAAAAAAGACTGGAAACCTAATGTTTACGGACAAGTAAAATCGTGGATTGATGATGGTTTGCGTCCAAGAGCTGTGACTCGTGATTTAGATTGGGGAATTCCTGTTCCTGCTCCAGGAGGCGAAGGTAAAGTACTATACGTTTGGTTTGATGCACCAATTGGTTATATTTCTGCAACCAAAGAATGGGCTGCAAGAGAAGGTAAAGATTGGGAACCATACTGGAAAGACAAAAACACAAAACTCGTTCACTTTATAGGAAAAGATAATATTGTATTTCACTGTATTATTTTCCCATCAATGCTAAAAGCAGAAGGTTCTTATATTTTACCAGACAACGTGCCTGCTAACGAGTTTTTAAATCTAGAAGGGAAAAAATTATCAACGTCTAAAAATTGGGCTGTTTGGTTACCTGAGTACTTAGAAGACTTTCCAAACCAGCAAGATGTGTTGCGTTATGCATTAACTGCAAATGCTCCTGAAAGCAAGGATAATGATTTCACTTGGAAAGATTTTCAGGCGAGAAATAATAATGAATTGGTGGCCATCTTCGGAAATTTTATCAATCGCGTTGTTGTCTTGACTAACAAATATTACGACGGCATTGTTCCTGAAGCTTCTGAATTTTCAGACGTAGATACCGAAACCTTAGCAGCTATTAAAGCTTATCCTTCTGTTATTGAAAGTTCTATTGAACGCTATAGATTTAGAGAAGCAAGTCAGGAACTAATGAATTTAGCTCGTTTAGGAAATAAATATCTCGCTGATGAAGAACCATGGAAATTGGTGAAAACTGATGAAGTTCGTACAAAAACCATCATGTTTGTTGCGCTTCAAATCGCAAGCGCATTAGCAACATTGAGTGAACCATTTTTACCGTTTACTTCAAAAAAACTAAAAAAGATACTTCGCTTAAACGTTAATAATAATAATGATGTCACATTGAGCGCAGTCGAAATGTCTTGGGCTGATATTTCAACTAAAAACATCCTTATTCCATCTGGACATCAAATTGGGAAAGGTGAATTATTATTCTCAAAAATTGAAGACAAAAACATAGAAGCACAATTGGAAAAACTCGAAGCAAGCAAAAAAGCGAATGAAGCTGCTAATAAAGAAATCGAACCTCAAAAAGAAATCATCACCTTTGAGGATTTTACCAAACTTGATTTACGTGTTGGTACGATTCTAGAAGCCGAAAAAATGCCAAAGACTAAAAAACTTTTAATTTTAAAAGTAGATACAGGAATTGACATACGCACAATTGTTTCTGGTATTGCTGAAACATTTACTCCTGAAGAAGTTATAGGAAAACAAGTCACTGTATTAGTAAATCTTGCTCCTAGAAAATTACGTGGAGTAGAAAGTGAAGGGATGATTTTAATGACTGAAACTCCTGAAGGCAAATTGGTATTTGTGAATCCGGATACGACAGTTAATAGTGGATTACAAATCAGTTAATTTAAGGTATTAAATACTATATTCTAAACCTCGTAGTTGATTACTGCGAGGTTTTTTTATTACTTTTCAGCATTCAAAATTGTTTTATGATTTCCTATATAATTTCCCAAACCAAACTACCAGAATCTTCAGTAAAAAACACTGTTAATTTACTAAATCAAGATTCCACAATTCCATTCATTTCAAGATATCGAAAAGAAGCGACAGGTAATTTAAATGAAGTTCAAATTGGTGATATTGTAAAGTACAAAGACCTTTTCGAGGCTTTAGAAAAACGAAAAATAGCCATTCTAAAAGCATTAGAAGAACAAGGTGTTCTAACTTCAGAACTTAAAGCAAAAGTAAATGCTTGTGTAGATAGCACAACGCTTGAAGATCTATACCTTCCGTATAAAAAAAGGAGAAAAACCAAGGCCGAAACTGCTCGTAAAAACGGATTGGAACCCTTGGCAAAAATCATCATGAGCCAAAATGCAAATGATATTGAATCTATTGCACTTAAATACGTGAAAAATGATGTGTCTTCTGTAGAAGATGCATTAGAAGGCGCACGACATATTATTGCCGAATGGATCAACGAACGATCTGATATTAGAAACAATCTTCGTAACCAATTGGAGCGTCATGCGATGATTTCAACAAAAGTTGTCAAGACAAAAAAGGAGGATGACACTGCACAAAAATTTAGAGATTATTTTGATTGGGAAGAAGCGTTAAGCCGAATTCCATCACACAGATTACTCGCTATTTTAAGAGCAGAAAACGAAGGGTTTATTCGCGTGAAAATTGAGATTGATACTGAACGTGCTCTAGATCGTATTGAACATCGAATTATAAAAAGTCAAAATGCCTGTGCAGATCAAATTCAACTCGCCATTTCTGATGCTTACAAACGGTTATTATTTCCATCGTTAAGCAATGAAGCACTTCAAAAAGCAAAAGACAAAGCCGATGAAGCTGCAATTAGTATTTTCGCTAAAAACTTAAAACAATTATTATTAGGTTCGCCTTTAGGAGAAAAACGTGTTTTAGCCATAGATCCTGGATTTAGAACAGGTTGCAAAGTGGTTTGTTTAGACGAAAAAGGCGACTTAAAACACAACGAAACTATTTATCCTCATCCTCCAAAAAACGACCAAATTGGAGCCATGAAAAAAATCAGTTTTTTAACTGAAGCGCATCAAATTGAAGCCATAGCCATTGGAAACGGAACAGCATCACGCGAAACCGAAGCATTGATTAGAAAAATAAGATTTAAAAATGACGTTCAAGTATTTGTGGTTAGCGAAGCTGGAGCCAGTATCTATTCAGCATCAAAAATTGCTCGAGATGAGTTTCCTAATTATGATGTAACGGTTCGTGGTTCGGTGTCTATTGGAAGACGCTTGCAAGATCCTTTAGCTGAATTGGTGAAGATTGATGCCAAATCTATTGGTGTTGGACAATACCAGCATGATGTCGATCAAAATAAACTCAAAAAAGAATTAGATATTGTGGTTGAAAACTGCGTGAATTCAGTTGGTGTTAATATCAATACAGCCAGTCATAGTTTATTGAGTTACGTCTCTGGAATTGGTCCGAAATTAGCCGAAAACATCGTGAATTACAGAAGTGAACATGGTGCATTCACAACAAGAAACGACATTAAAAATGTACCACGTTTAGGCGATAAAGCCTTTGAACAAGGTGTTGGTTTTTTAAGAATAAAAGATGGCAAGAATCCTTTAGATGATTCTGCTGTACATCCTGAAAGTTATGCTATCGTTAAAAAAATGGCTAAAGATGAAGGTGTATCACTTTCAGAATTAATAGGCAATAAAACCCTTCTTCAAAAGATAAACTTAAAACACTATTGTACCAAAACTATCGGATTATTAACCCTTGAAGATATTGTAAAAGAACTTGAAAAGCCAGGTTTAGATATTCGAGAGCAAGCCAAAGTATTTACCTTTAATCAAAATATTAAAACCATAAACGACTTAAGAGAAGGTCAATTACTTCCTGGAATTGTCAATAACATTACAGCATTTGGTTGTTTCGTAGATGTTGGCATTAAAGAAAGTGGCTTGATTCATGTTTCAAATTTATCTGATAGTTTTGTGAAAGATGTAAATGAACATGTGCATTTGCATCAACAAATTGTGGTTAAAGTTTTAGAGGTTGATGTTGCTAGAAAACGAATTCAATTAAAATTACACAACCTATAAATAGATGCTTAATCTGTATTATTTTAAAAGAATAATTCCAAATTAGCCAGCAACACCATCATTTATTTTATTTGTCTATTTAACTCCTTATCTTTACTTAAAACGAAGACACTATGTTAGCAAAAATTATTGAAACCGCATTAAACAAACAAATACGAATTGAAGCTGAATCGTCTCAGGTCTATTTGGCAATGGCAATTTGGGCTGAAGTAAAGGGTTTAGAAGGTATCGCAAACTTTATGTACGACCAGTCAGATGAAGAGCGGGAACACATGCTTAAATTAGTAAAGTTTATAAATGAACGTGGTGGACATGCACATATTTCAGAATTAAAAGCGCCAAATGTTATTTTCAGTTCATTTAAAGAAATGTTTGAAAAATTATTAGCCCATGAAATCTTTGTTTCTGAAAGCATCAATGATTTGGTTCATATTTCGCTTGAAAACAGAGATTACGCAACTCATAACTTCTTACAATGGTATGTTTCTGAACAAATCGAAGAAGAAGCTACAGCTAGAACCATATTAGATAAAGTGAATATGATTGGTGATGACAAAGGCGGTTTATACTTATTTGATAGAGATATTCAACAATTAACGGTAAGTTCTGCTGCGCAAGAACCTGGTGTTTAAATGTTAAAGTTTATTTAGATTTAATTTAAATAACTATTTTTGCACTGTTGTTTACTAGCAAATTCAATGGGCAAAAAAAAGAAAGACAAAAAACTGAAGAAAGAACGCGTAAAAGTGCTTCAATCTACTGGCTTTGATACTTTAGGAAAAGTAAAATCTAAATGCTGCAAGAAATATAAAAAAGCAGAACACAAACGCTGTAAAAAATGTCCTTGCTTTGATTTAATGAAAAAGGTTGCTTAAATAATTTTCCATTTTTGTAATTTTTTATTCACTAAACAGACTTAGTGAATATGATATATACTTTCAAAGAATTTTCTACGAATGCTATTTTCAATATTGGGAATGAAATCGATTTAAAAGATTTTCAAACCCCAAAGCAAACCGAACTTTACACCTTTATTTGGGCTCAATCTGAAGCTGTCGAAATCATCATTGACAGCATTCCATTTACCATTCAACCGCATAGCATATTAGCCTTAACTCCTATTCAATATTTACAATACATTAGTGGAGAAGATGCTATAATTTATCAATTTAACAGAGAATTTTATTGTATAAAAGATCATGACGAAGAAGTAAGTTGTGTCGGAATTCTATTTTTTGGAAACACTAATATTCCTATTATTCATTTAGATGAAACCGAACAACATAAATTTCAAAGACTACATGAAGTTTTTATTGATGAATTAGAAACAAAAGACACTATTCAAGCAGAAATGTTGCGCATGCTTATGGCTCGTTTCATCATTAAAAGTACACGCTTGCTCAAAGCTAAAGAAGGCATTAATGAAACCGCAAAAAGCTCAAAAGTAAATTTATTACGATCGTTTAATTATTTAGTAGAACAGCATTTTAAAACCGAACACAGCGTATCGTTTTATGCTGAACAACTATTTAAATCTCCAAAAACCTTATCTAATAACTTTGCTAAACTGAATCGAAGTCCGTTACAAATTATTCACGAACGCATTGTTTTAGAAGCTAAACGACTTTTAATCTACACAGACAAAACAGCAAAAGAAATTGCTTATGAAGTAGGTTTTGAAGATGCATCACACTTAAGTCGTTTATTTAAAAAGCACACCTCACAATCACCATCAGACTTTAAAAAACAGCTTTCAAGTTCAAAGTAGGAAGAATTGACAAGTCATTAGGAAGATTCTTCATTCTTCAAGCATCACACCTATCGCATCTTTGCCTTGTAATAATAAAACAATCATACGATGACAACACCACACAAATCCATATTCAATTTAATTGAAATATTTAGAAAGAGTCCAAAACGAATCATGAATACATTGGTCAGTAAAACCCATTGTGAGCATCAACACATTCACGATCACTATTGTGATGCTGAAAAGCCATTTGTAAACTCAAATTAAATACATAGGGAAAAATTGACAACACTAAAGGAAAAACAATCATTTTAAAACCTTGACAGCTGTCGCAACTTTGTACCAATAAAAAATTAAACAAACAATAACATTACTCTGAAGAGTATCAGAATTAAAAAATTAATATTATGAATACATTTAATGTACCAACAAGAGAAGACGTAAGCACAAACAACCAAGTTATTTTTGACAACCTAAACAAAGCATTAGGTTTTGTACCAAACTTATATGCTACTTATGCTCACAGTGACACAGCTCTAGAAAACTACTTAACATTTGCTAATGCAAAAACTTCATTAACGGCTAAAGAAAAAGAAGTTGTAAACTTAGCCGTTAGTCAAGTAAATGACTGCATCTACTGTTTATCTGCTCATACAGCAATTGGAAAAATGAACGGATTTACTGATGCTCAAATCTTAGAATTAAGAGCTGGATTTTCTTCCGTAAACACAAAATTTGATGCGTTAGCAAAATTAGCGAAGAATATCACTGAAAACAGAGGAAAAACTGATAAATCAGTAGTAAAAGATTTCTTTACTGTAGGTTATACAAAAGGAAATTTAATCGATGTTATTTCTTTAGTAGGTGACAAAACTATTTCAAACTACATACACAGCACAACTAAAGTTCCTGTAGATTTTCCTGTAGCTGAACCTTTAGAGTTACAAGCTGTTTAATCTTAAAAATTAATAAAACATAAAATCATGAAAAAAATCATTTCAATACTCGTAATTGCTTTAGCATTCTCATCAAACACAAATGCTCAAGACAACATGATGACAAACTCAAAAGCGACCGTAATTTCTTTAGAACAAACTAAAGGAGAATTTACTCAAAAGGAAGTTACCTTAGAAGCTGGCTCATACATCTTTGAAATTGCAAATAATAATGTTGGACATCAAGTAGGATTTGTATTAGTACCAAAAGGCAAAGATGCATCTAAACCTGAAAATCATATTAAAACAGCTTATGTAACAAAAGCAGTTGATAACAATTCGACGGAAACATCAAAGGTTACAACTTTGGAAAAAGGAGAATACGTATATTTTTGTCCGATGAACCCAACACCACAATACACATTGACAGTAAAGTAGGTTTATAAAATAAATAGCTTAAAAAGAGTGTCTTAAAAAATAAGACACTCTTTTTTTATGCTGAATTACGACTCGCATTAATATTGCCAAACAAAGAGCGTGTCACTATTTTTTCATAAATTTCAATTTCCTTTTGATCTCTAACCTCAGCTTTTTCCAATTCTTGGATTTTCTTAAGTGCATATTGCTGAATTGTTAGCAATGGCAACACAATAGATTCTCTTACATCAATAGAAGCCTTACCTGTTGGCTCTTCTTCCATAAGTTTTTTGGAGCCAGTTAATTTTAAAAGTAAGCGTTTCGAGGTTTCATATTCGGTGTGAATAATAGTCCAAAATCCGCCAAACTCCTCATCATCTGCCATGTATTTTGTAAGATCGAAAAATGATTTTGATAAGGACATCATACTGTTTTCAACCAACGTTTTAAAGAAATTAGAACTATTATATAAATCTTTAACCTTATCAAATTCACCTTGGTCTTCGTAATGCTTCAGCGCAGTTCCTACACCAAAGAATCCTGGAACATTTTGTTTTAATTGACTCCAACTTCCAACAAATGGGATGGCTCTTAAATCTTCAAACACTAATTTATCAGACTTTCCTCGCTTTGACGGTCGACTTCCAATATTCGTTTTGGCATAATATTTCAAGGTACTCATACGCTCTAAATAAGGCACAAACATTGGGTGATTTTTAAACTCTGAATAGGCTTTGAAGCTCAGGTTTGCTAAATCATCCATAACCTTAACATTCTCTGCCTTCATTGCCAAATTAGTATCGTTAAGGCGATTTAAAATCCCAGAACTTATCAACTGCTCTAGATTATATTGTGAAGAATCTAAAGTTCCGAAATTAGAACTAATGGTTTGCCCTTGAATGGTGAGTTGCACTTCTTTATCTTCAATTGTTGGGCCTAAAGACGCATAAAATTGATGTGTTTTTCCTCCACCTCTTGCTGGTGGACCACCACGACCATCAAAGAAAATTACAGTTACACCATATTTTCTAGACACTGCAGTTAAACGTTCTTTAGCTTTAAAAATTCCCCAATTCGCCATGAGATAACCACCATCTTTTGTTCCATCACTAAAGCCTAACATGATGGTTTGCTTATTACCTCTCTTTTTAAGGTGCTTTGCATATTCAGGATTAGTGTACAACTCTTCCATGACTGCAGGTGCATTTTCTAAATCGGTAATGGTTTCAAATAATGGTCCAATATCTACAGTTAATTCATCTTCAAAAGCCACCAATTTCAGCATTGCGAAGAGTTGCATTACGTTTAATGTGGTTTGATTATTACTAATAATATAACGGTTTGCAGCTTTTTCTCCATTAGTTTGCTGAATTGTTTTTATCGCTTTCATGGTATGAAGCGTTTTTAAAACATTTTCATCTTTAAACAATGAAAGATCGATAGTTCCTTTAACTTTCGAGAGGATTTTAACTTGTTTACTTTCAGATAAATCATGATAATTTTTTGGTAAAATTGTACTTCCTGAAGCTATAAGCTTATCGACCATTTTATTAAAAACAGCAGCATGAGCACGACTATCTTGACGAATATCTAGAGCTCCGAAATGGAAACCAAACAAATGTATTTTATTTAAAAGACTATTAATTTCCTCTAAATAAAGCGATTGATGTTCTTTAATTATTACAGCTTTAATCGCTTCTAATTCCGAAGTCAAATATGGCAATGTAATGTCTATTTTATCAGGTGTAATAAAGGCACTGTAAAGTTTTGTCTCCAATTCTGCAATACGTTCACCAACACCTTTAAACGTGAGTTTCCGTTTTAAACGTCTAATATCACGATAGTAGTTTTTAAGAATTGTAATTCGCAGTCTTCTAGCAACTTTCAAAGTGATTTCAGGCGTTACAAATGGATTTCCATCACGATCACCTCCTGGCCAAAAACCAATATTTATAATATCGTTTTCTATGTGTTTTCCTTCAAATATATTTTGTTGAATGTAATCGTAAATACTTCCGAAGGAATAATAAAACACATGCTCCAAATACCAAATTAAATTAACGGCTTCATCATAAGGTGATGGTTTTTCGTGCTTGAAAAAAGGCGTTTTTCCTAGTTGAGCTAAAAGATCATTTATAGTTAACAGGTCGTTTTTTTGAATGGCTTCCGTTAAATCTGTAATAATTCCTAACACAGCGCCTGGATAAAATTGTGTTGGATGTGCTGTGAGAACTATTCTAACTTTAAACTCTTCTAAATAATGCTTTAATTCTTCTAATTTATGTTCTGAAGCAGCTGATTCTTTAAGGCTTCGAAGTGTTCCAATACCATCCATATTATTTACAACAGGAAAAGCTGCATCTTCAATAGCATCAAACAAAACAACTTGACGCTCTATATATTGAATAAAACGAAATAGTAAATTAGTCTGACTTTCTTTAGAGCGTCTCGCTTGGTATTTTTTGAAAAAAGTTTCAACAATAGTCGTTGGATTGTCTCCAGCTTTAAACCCCTTCTCACAAGTCTCATGAAACAAGGGTAATAGAACTCCTGTTTTTGTAATTGCATCAAAAGGTAATGTCATAAAAATACTGTTGTATATCTGGTACTTCGACAATACGTTTTGGTTAAACCTTGTAAGCTTTGGTTGTGTAGACATAATTTTCAATTCTTTGCATAAAGGTAGTATAAGCTAACCTATTTTAATAATAGAATTTATGTGAATATTTAATACGCACATTAAGTGTCTCTATATAATTACTACATTTGTATTACTAACTTTTCAAATCAAAACTATGTACAGTACTCTTCAAATGATTCATTCTTATTGGGCCTATTTGGTCTTAACAATGATTATTGTTGCCAGTTTTAATGCACTTGCAAAATATTTAGGCGGAAAAGAATTCCATGCCATAGATTTTAGAATATCATTATTTACACTAATTGTTTTTCATATTCAATTATTAATAGGTTTGGTGCTCTATTTTGTTTCACCAAACGGATTTAAAAACATTAGTGCTAATGGAATGGGTGGTTTAGATTCGTTTGCTAGACTATTAGCCGTAGAACACCCTTTTGTTGGGATACTTGCAGTTGTTTGTATTACTATTGGATACTCAAAACACAAAAAGAAATTGACTTCAAAACCTAAATTTAAAGTCCTTTCTATTTTTTACACACTAGGATTACTTTTAGTGTTATCTAGAATTCCATGGTCTAATTGGTTTTAATCTTACATTTAATTATAAAAAAAGCGCAACTTTAATAATAAAATTGCGCTTTTTTATGAGTCTTTAACTACTTATTTATTCGTTTCTTTAACTACATAGACACAAACAGGGAAGTGATCACTAAATCCGTTAGTAAAACCGCTTGAGAAGCTTCTAAAAGGATATCCTTTATAACGACCATGCTTACTAATTAAATAATTACGATTATATATTTCAGCCTTATAAAACCTATAAGACGAATAATCTTTTTCTAATAAAGGTTTTGTAATTAAAATTTGATCAAATAAACTCCAAGCATCTCTATATGCTGTGGTTCCTAAACCATCTTTTCTAAACATGTTTTCGTAAGGATTATAAATACCTTTTAATCCAACATCTTCTTTCTCATTTTCGGCTTTTAAAACTTTTTTAACACTTTCATTTGTTGGGTTGTCATTTAAATCTCCCATGATAAATATCTTAGCATAAGGATCAATAGATTGTAAAGAGTCTGCCAGTCGTTTACTCACTTTTGCTGCAGCTACACGATTTGCTCTACTTTTTGCTTCACCACCACTTCTTGATGGCCAGTGATTTACTACGATATGCATAAGGTCTCCATCTAATTCTCCTGAAACTAGTAATTGATCTCTCGTTTGTCTACGTTCTTTTGTATTGTGATCATAAATTTTAACCTCATGAGAACTATGACTTACTGGTCTGAATAATTTCTTCTGATACAAAAGGGCTACATCAATACCTCTAACGTCGGGAGATTCGTAATGAATTATTCCATAATCTTTATCAATTAATAAAGGGTCGTTAACTAAATCAACTAAAACTTTTCTATTCTCCACCTCTGACACACCAATAAGTGCTGGAGAATTACCAGTTACATCAGAGCCAATATCAGCTATAACTCTAGCCATATTGCGTACTTTTTTAATGTACACTTCTTCTCTGTTCGCACTCATCTCCATTATTGGACTGCGCTCATCAAATTTTGTGGTATCGTTGACAGTGTCAAATAAATTTTCTAAATTGTAGAATGCTACTGTGTGGACTTTAAAAGTTTTTTTTTCTTGTGAAAAAAGGCTAAAAGTCAATAAAAAACAAATAGCTGTTATTGAAATACGTATTGCTTTCATTTAGTCTTAAATATTATGTTATTGTTATATCTATACAAATGTTGAGCCAAAAGTATGTATTTATTATAAATAATGTAAATTTGCAGGCCTTAAATAACTATTATTTAATGCATGACAATTATTAACTTTTAAAATTAAGCATGAAAAAAAGTATTTTTATTTTTTTACTTGGGATTTTTTCTATTAGCACAGCATTTGCTCAACAGACCCTAATTAAAGGGAGTGTTAAAGATGCGGTAACCAATGAACCCATACCAGATGTTACTATTACTATTGAAGAAACATCACAAACTACAACCACAAATGGTTTTGGTGAGTTTACTTTTTCTTCTAATGTTCCTTTAGGAGAACAAGTACTAAAGATATCTAAAGATGGATTTGTTACTAAAAGATATCCTATTGTGGTAAATGAAGGCAAAACTGTAGATATTACAGATATGACCTTAGAGATTGACGTCTCAGATTCTGTAGATTTATTTACAATCACATTAACTGATGATGAACTTAATGATGACACTAGTGCCTCAGATAACATTTCTGGGTTATTACAATCATCACAAGATGTATTTCAACGTACAGCTGCTTTTGAGTTTAGTTCTTCTTTTTTCAGAGTAAGAGGTTTAGATTCAGACAACGGTTCTGTTTTAATTAACGGTGTTGAAATGAACAAACTTTATAACGGAAGACCTCAGTGGAGTAATTGGGGAGGACTTAATGATGTGATGCGTAATCAGGAATTGACTTCTGGTTTAACTCCTTCAGCTTATAACTTTGGTGGTATCTTAGGAACATCTAACATTAACACTAGAGCTTCAAATTACAGACAAGGTGGTCGTATAACGTATTCGTCATCTAACCGTAGTTATACTAACCGTTTAATGGCTAGTTACTCTTCTGGAATTGTAGAAGGTGGCTGGGCTTATAGTTTTGCTATTGGTAGACGATGGGGTAATGAAGGTTATCAAGATGCTTCATTATATGATGCAAATTCATTTTTCGCCTCTATTGAAAAGAAAATTAATGACAAGCATAGTTTAAACTTTACATCAATTTATGCACCAAACAGAAGAGGTAAATCTTCACCTAATACTCAAGAAGTTTATGACTTAAAAGGTATTAAGTACAACGAATATTGGGGCTATTTAGATGGGGAAAAACGCAACTCTCGTATAAAAGAAGTTGAAGAGCCAGTATTAATGTTAAATCATTATTGGACTATTAGTGATAAAACTTCATTAAACACAAATGTAGCTTATCAATTTGGTAAATTAGGAAATAGCCGTTTAGATTATTCTGGTGGTGGAAACCCAAGCCCTGCATATTACCAAGACTTACCAAGTTATTTTTTAGCTGATACTGATGGTCCTGACTATGCTGGAGCTTACGTCGCAGAACAAAACTTCATAAACGATGGACAAATTGATTGGAACCGAATTTTAGATGCTAACGTCACAAATAACATAAGTGGCTCTACCGCAGCATATGTGCTTTATGAAGATAGAAGTGACGATAAACAACTCACTTTAAATTCAATCTTAAGTTCAGAACTTAATGAAAACATTTTATTTAACGCATCTGTTAACTATAAAAAATTAAAATCAGAAAACTTTGGAGAAGTTTTAGATGTATTAGGATCTAACGTGGGTGTTTTAAATGTAGATTCTTTCGACGGTTTCCAATATGATAATAAAAACCCAAACCGTATCGTTGGTGAAGGTGATAAATTTAGATATAATTATAATTTGTTTGCTGATGTTATTTCAGGATATGCACAAGGTCAATTTAAATACAATAAAATAGATTTCTATGTATCTGCTAGTATTGCAAATACTACATATCAAAGAGAAGGGTTATGGGAACATAGTAATTATCCAGGAGAAGAGTCGTTTGGAAAAGGGAAAAAATTAACCTTTACTGGATTTGGTGGAAAAGGTGGTTTTACTTATAAAATAACTGGTAAACATTTATTAGATGTTAATGCTGGTTATATTACAAGAGCGCCTTCATTACGAAACACCTACTCTAACTCAAGAGAAAATGCTAGTATAGTTGAAGATATCACCGAAGAAAAAGTAAGCTCGTTTGATGCTAGTTATATTTTTAGATCTTCAATTGTAACAGCTAAAATCACAGGATTCTACTCTAAAATAGAAGATGCTAATGAAGTATCGTTTTACTACGCAGATGGTTTAGGTGGTTTAGAAGAATCTGATAGCTCTGCTTTTGTACAAGAAATATTACAAGGTGTAGATAAAAAACACATTGGTGTAGAATTAGGTATTGAAGCACAGGTAACACCTACTATTAAATTAAAAGGTGCTGCTTCTGTAGGTCAATATACTTATGACAACAATCCTAACCTATACTTAACATCATCTAGTTTTGATTTTGATCCTAGTTTCGGTGAAAGTGGAAATAATGCTATTAGCTATGGGCAATCTAATCTTAAAAATTATAAAATTGCTGGTGGCCCTCAACGTGCTGCTTCAATTGGTTTTGAATATCGTGATCCTGACTACTGGTGGTTTGGTGCAACTGCAAACTTTTTCTCAAATGCTTATGTAGATGTAAGTCCATTAAACCGAACTGAGAATTTCTACTTAGATACGGATGGGTTGCCTTTTAATGACTATGATGAAGCTGTTGCTACAGAATTATTAAAGCAAGAAGAATTTGACGATTATATGGTTGTTAATCTTGTAGGTGGAAAATCTTGGAAAATTGACCAATATTATATTGGCTTTTTTGCAAGTGTAGGTAACTTACTAGATAAAGAATATAAAACTGGAGGTTTTGAACAAGGTAGAAATGCCAATTACAGACAGTTAAAAGAGGATGTTTCTAATCCAAAACGTGTTTTCGGACCTAAATACTGGTACGGACGTGGTACAAATTACTTTGTAAATGTGTACTTTAGATTTTAAAAAAATAATTATGAAAAAATTAATATTAACACTTATGAAAACGAATAAACTTTTTACACTTTTCACGATAATAGCAATGAGTTTTGCTGTGACTTCGTGTGTACAAGACGATGACTATACTGTTCCTAGTAGTTTAGGAGATGAAGAAAATGCACTTTTACAAACCTTATTAGGAACTGCGACTGAAGTTTCAATTGCTCAAGTAAAAGCAATGTATTTAGTTGAATCTGATCCAGGAGATAATGCAGCTGTACTTATAGATGAAAATATCTATGTTAAAGGTTATGTCTCTTCATCTGACCAAACTGGTAACTTTTTTAAAGAGTTTTTCATTCAAGACAGTCCAACAAATCCAACAAATGCTTTGAAAATAGCATTGAACCAAGTTGATACATATAATCAATTCAATTTAGGAAGAGAAGTTTACGTTAACTTAAATGGTCTTTATGTTGGAGAGGAAAGAATTGAAAATGGAGTTATTACAATTGGTGGTGATACTGAAACAGATGATTTTGGAACTACAATCGTTAGATTAAATGAAATCAAATCTAGACAACATGTACTTAGATCTCCTTTAACTGAGGAAATGGTACCATTAGAAGTTTCTTTATCTCAAATTACAGATAATCTTGTAGGTGTATTAGTAAGTGTACAAAATGTTGAATTTGCAGATAACTTAATTGGGGAAACATATTTTGACCCTAGTGAATCATTTGATACGCAAAGAACGCTTCAATCATGTGAAGGAGCTACTTATACTGAGTTTAACTTAGAAACTAGTAGTTTTGCGAATTTCAAAAATGAAGCATTACCTGTAGGTAATGGAACACTAACAGCTGTAGTAAATAAAACATTTGATGGTGCTAGCTTAATTTTAGCATTAAACTCAACTGATGATGTTAACATGAACAATGCTAGATGTACATTATTAACACCTATATTCCTTGAGGATTTTCAAGATGTTCAAGATAATTCAAACTTAGACATTCCTGGATGGGTAAACTTTGCTGAAGAAGGTGGTGAGTTATGGACTGAACAACTTTTTAGTGGAGTTGGTACAGCAGAATTCTCTGCATTTGCTACAGGAGATGACGTAAACATTGGTTGGTTAGTTTCTCCAGGAATTGATATGGATGCTCAGGAAAATGAAATCTTGAACTTCAAAACTGCTCAACATCACTTATCAGTAGATTCTGATGATAATGGAATTAAAGTATTTGTTTCTACAGATTTTGATGGTTCTGATGTATTAGGAGCTACTTGGGAAGAAAAAACAGCAAATTTCCCAACTACAGCTACCTCTTGGTATGAATTAATTGGATCTGGTCCAATCGATTTATCATCTTATACAGGAACTTTACATATAGCTTTTAGAGTTACAGGAGCTGGAAATGATGATGACCTTACTGGTGCTTTTCAAGTTGATGATGTTGCTATTGTAGGAAACTAATTCAAAATATTTATATAAAAAACCTGCTAATGTCTATTAGCAGGTTTTTTTTTAACCATGCACTACACACGATGACAACATTCGACATATTCTTCTTTAATATTTTTAGCCACTATAAAGCTCGTTACAAACAAAAAGCTAACACTATTGCCGTGTTCTATATTTCTACGCTACAAATAGCTTTAATTTTCCTTCTGGGATGTTTTTTTGCTGTTTTCTTAAGTCAAATGAATGTTAACACCATGTCTTCAAGTAAAGCTTGGACTTTATTTATAATAGCATCAATACTTATTTATTTTAAAAATTGGATTCAGTATGGAGGTAAAAAACGTAAAGTTTTAAATGCAAAGTCAAATAAAATTCAGTCGTACTCAATTTGGATGCTTTGGTTGTTGCCAATTGCATCTATTGGTCTTTCAATAATTATACTACAAGCTTTATAACAAAAAGCGCCATCAACATAAGTTAATGGCACTTTTTTATTTAATTAAATTTGGATTAATTCTCTCTTTGAATATAAATCCAAGCACTTCTTGTCTTTCCGTTTTGATATTCCATAGTATAGAAATACGTTCCAACAGGTAATTCATCTCCATCGTTTGTTTGTCCAAACCATTCATTGGTATAGTTATTCTTTGAATATACTAGAGTTCCATTTCGATTAAAAATTTCTAGCTTAGTAACTCCATAACTACTCAAATCAAAGGTTTCATTTAAACCATCATTATTTGGTGAAATACCTTGAGGAATAACACAAGTATCTAATTCTACAACCGTAATAAATGCACTATTAGAACATCCTGTATTATTAAAAACTACTTCAATCTCATAATCACCAGCATCAAGAACTGGAAGTGTTAATCCATTTTCATCAGAAATTAATCCATTGTCTAAGTACCAATTAATGGTGACTTCAGCTTCCGTATAGTTTTCTGGTGTTGCCGTAATTAAAACTGGAACGGTCGCATCAGGGCAAACTTCATAATCAAAATTAGTTGTAAATGAGGTTAAAGGTTCTGTACCAATAATTAAATCAAAACTATTAGTGACATAACAATCTGAAAAACCTATGGTTTCTACTCTTACAAATACTGTTTCACCTGAACTAACATATGGACTTACCAATGCTCCAGTTCCTGTGTCAGCATCTGCTTGAGATGCATAATAAGTTACAATAAACTGAGAAGCATCTTGACCGTTCAATACATTTACATCATTATCATTTAAATAAAATGTAGCAAAACCATCATCATCATTATCACATCCTATTAAGTCTACGCTTTCAGCTGTATGAGTAGGACTTGAAGTGGATATCTCAAAGTTAGTTGTTTGATAACAACCAGTTGTATTATCCTCAATTCTTACATAAATTGTTTGAGGATTTGAGGTGTTGATATAAGGTGACACTAAACTATTGGCACTTATCTCTGCGTCTCCCTGAGAATCGTGATAAGTCACTGTGAAATCTGTTGGATTCTGAGAACCTAAAATAACACTGTCATTTAAATTAAGATTAAATTCAGCTTGATTAGTCGTTGAACATGCCGTTAAGTTATTAGGAGTATTTGCAATCACTGGATTAGGTAAAAACTCAATTAACACCTCATCATCAATAATACAAGATGGTGAGAAAATAATTTGAACTGTATACAAACCTGCTTCAGTTACTGTAAGTGTAGAAGACGTTTCTCCATCAATAACAAAATTATCCTTGTACCATACGTGAGCTACATTTGGAGCAGAAGTATCTAAAATAATAGGCTGATCTTCACAAACTGCATTTCCACCAGCGATAGTTATATCACTACCTAAATCTACTTCTCCAATATCAAAACTACCAGCTTTTATAAATACACCTGAATCAAATGCAGTATCAAAACCACCATTAGAATCATCTCCTATAACTAATTTGATATGATACATTTCTCCAATATTAACTTGAGAATATGCTGTAAATACAGCTGTTCTACCATCGAATGACATTGGAGGCAAGTTGTCTGGTGTATACTCACCAAAATATTGCTCATTTACTGCTGGACATGACCCATTATCTGGATGAATATTTGTTACCAAAATTGGATCCGTTGTGCCAGGTACTACAGCCAAATTTGTAGTTACTCCATTAGAATCTGTTAACAAAAATGCAAATGCATCGGAATATTGACATTCAAATCCTCCCATATCGTATTCTTCAGATGCCATAATAAAATCAAAACTTAATTCGTCATCTAAAGGCACAAAATCAAATTCAATAAACGTTGCATTACTAGATTCAATACCTACTGTATTATCTAAATCTGCATCTCCTAACCAGTCTGTAGTTCCATCACTCAAAGCATTAATGTTTGGTCCTGCAGCACTACTCGCATTACCTGTTGTTAATAATAATCCATCTTCAAATGGAAATCCTCCATCTGGATTAGAAAAATATCCAATCCCATTTTCTTCACCATAATTAGTACCTGTAGAGAATGAAATATTTGAAATTTGTGCACATTCACTATCAATTAAAACATCAATTACTAATTCTTCAACACTATACGTAGCTTGATCTACTAGCACATTACCTGAGCCAGGTCTGATACAAAGATCAAACGTATAATCAACAGGATCATTATCTGCTGAGAATATTCTAACATAGTATGTGTTTCCAATTGTTAACACAGGTGTCACACTCGCTTCAGCTTCAGAACAATATAATTCTACTAGAGCATTACAAGTTCCTTCATATACAGCATGATCTATATTTTGGAAGAAACCACCTCCATCAATATTTAAAATAGAAATAATTTGAATTTCATTTAAAGCGGTAAACTCAAACCATACATCATCATCAGCATTGCCTGTACAACTACCATTAGGAACACCTGAATCTGTACCTTCTAATAAAGTTCCTGAAGTTACTAAAGCACAACTATCATCAGCGTTAACTTGAGCAACAGCAGCATCACATGGATTATCATTCTCTGGTGGACAAGCCAATAACTGAATTGCTGAACTATTTATTACGCAATTTGAATCTTGATTATTACTTATGGTTATAACAACATCTACTCCAAAAGGAAATGGTCCTAATTGGTAAACACCAACAGCATCTGCTAAAACAGTATTACCATCGATGTTATTTGAAATTGTTAAAGTGGTAGCATCTCCTAAATCTGTAACATTTGTATTAACTAAAAATTGATTTCCATTATCACAATCGTCAACCACTTGGTAAGTCGCTGAAGGGTTAATACATGTTGCACAAGATACTGTTATATCTAAAGGATCGATTGTAGTAGAAGAACTACAACTGGTAATAAAATCTGATTCAACGTAAAATGATATAGTATCGCCTGTAGACTGAAAACTTAGTCCTGAAAGATCACCATTATTTCCACCACCATTATATAACTCAGTAACTCCATCTGTATCAAAAACAATTAAGGGATCATATGCTTCTCCTCCAAAGGCATTCCACTCTACACTTCCAGAATTAATATTTAAATTAAGCGGTGTACCGTCTGAATTTGTAAAGGTAAAAAGAACTGGTGTATCATCTCCATCATCATCATAACAATACACTAAATATTCTGGACCTACTGCACAATCTACTGTAAAATCCTGACAAAACTCTTGAGTTAAACTTGCACTTGTTATTGTACAATTAGCATCATCATCATTGGCGACTGTAATTACAACTGGTGTACTATTAGCATATGGCCCAAAAGAAACTAAACCAACAGCACTTATAATTTGAGGCACATTTCCTTGATCATCTGACACTGCTATCGTTCCTGCTGATCCTAAATCTGTAACATCTACGTCAATAAAAAATTGTTGTCCATTTGCACAATCTCCTCTTACATCATAAGTTGCTACAGGATCAATACAAGTGTTTTCTGTAATAGTAAGTGTATAGCCTATACTTTGTGGTGGTGCCCAGGTTGAAATAACTATATAATAAGTTTGACCTCCTATAACTGAAAAGTTATCAATTAAAATATCATCAGATGAAAAGCCGTTAACATCTCCTATTTCACATTGATTTCCTATATTATCACAATCTGTATATACAAAAAGTCCTGCATAATTATCTGTAAGGTTTGATACTTCAATATCTATTGAAGTATCTGTTATTGGTGTATAAGCATATACCACATCATCTCCGTTAAGGTAATTAAATCCTGAACCACAATCTGTTCCAGCAATTCCACTATAATCATTTCCATAATTTGATGTATCATCATTAGTTACATATGGAAGTGGTGTTGTTACTAATAATGGATTACTACAGGCTTCGCCAGGACCTGATATTCTATATTGAAATGGTCCTGACCAAATACTATATCCATTTACATCGCAATTTGCTCTAACATAAAACTCGTAATTAGTTCCTTCTGTTAAATTGGTAATTTGATACGCATTTGTATTTAAGGGTGTTCCTGAATCTGTATCTGATGGTGCTGGACTTGCTGCGTCTTGATTAATCACTTCCCAATTCATCTCTGTTCCTCCAGGTATCCAACTTAAATCGACAGTTGTACCTGTAACAACAGCATTTAAATTAGAAGGAAAATTACATGTGGAATTATAAACTTGTACATTGTCTATCATCCAATACCAAGACCATATATCTCCATCATTATATATAAACCTTACCTGCATGCTTGCATTAGCATAAGTTGTAATGTCTATATGTTGTTGATCAGGTGCATTAAAAGCTCCAACTGTAGTTGTTTGGTTTAAAACCTCAACCCAGTTTGTGCCATCAAATACTTCTACTATTCCTGAATCACCAGTTATAGATCGAAAAAAATGATCAAAATCTAAAAACAAAGCTGTAGCAGCTGAAGCGTCGAAAACTGGTGAGGTTAAAGTTTCCAAAAGTAGAGTTCCATTACCATTAGTGTCACTATCAACAAAAACTCCATCACTTCCATCTAAAGTGTTAAAACCTCCTTGTTGTCCTGACTCCCATGCATCTCCTGTTGAATCACCTCCATCTGTAACGGTCCAATTTGCTGGAATTTGTGTATCGAAATTTTCTTGTAAATACGTTTGAGCATGTATTGGAAAATAGCATACTATAAACAAAATTATTAAAGTAATTTTTTTCATGTGAATTAATTTTGTTAATAACCAAAAAAGCTCTGTTATATAACAGAGCTTTTTTGGTTGGTTAATAAATCATTGTAATTATTTATTTGTTTACTTATTTAGCTTTAGGTCCTCCACTAACGATAATAAATTCTGACCTTCTATTCTTTTGATGTTCTTCTTCAGAGCAATTTGAACCACAATCTACTTTCGGTTCACTTTCTCCTTTACCCATTCCAGATATTCTAGATTTATCAATACCTTTAGATA
>Ga0209344_10001148_pt1 | contig 36705 bp, 36 predicted proteins | sample Cruoilmetagenom6_FD_187293 | JGI IMG/M metagenome (GOLD analysis project Ga0209344, IMG submission 187293) | Oil polluted marine microbial communities from Coal Oil Point, Santa Barbara, California, USA - Santa Barbara Oil Seep Sample 6 (SPAdes)... | ecosystem: Environmental > Aquatic > Marine...
GATCTCAGCACGCCTTCAGCCTCGGTGGTGGTGATTTCCTCGCCGGATTGCGGGTCGAGAATGGCGGGCTGCACTCCGAAGAACGGCAGCGAGGCCGAGCCGGGCTTGGTCGGGGTGGCGCCGGGCAGGGGGGTGATGAGGTGCCCGCCGTTCTCGGTCTGCCACCAGGTGTCGACAATCGGACGCGTGCCCTTGCCGACGACATCGTTGTACCAGTTCCACGCCTCGGGGTTGATCGGTTCACCGACGGTGCCCAGTACCTTGAGGCTGCTCAGGTCGCATTTCTCGACAAATTCCTTGCCCTGCCCCATCAGCGCGCGGATGGCCGTCGGGGCGGTGTAGAACTGGTTGACCTTGTGCTTTTCGCAGACCTGCCAGAAGCGGCTGGCGTCCGGGTAGGTCGGCACGCCTTCGAACATCAGCGTGGTCGCCCCGTTGGCGAGCGGGCCGTAAACGATATAGCTGTGCCCGGTGACCCAGCCCACATCGGCGGTGCACCAGAAAACGTCGCCATCATGGTAGTCGAATACCAGTTGATGGGTGAGCGATGCGTAGACGATATAGCCGCCGGTCGTGTGGACCACGCCTTTGGGCTGCCCGGTCGAACCGGAGGTGTAGAGCACGAAGAGCGGATCTTCGGCGTTCATCTCTTCGGGCGGGCAATCGGGGCTGGCCTCGGCCATGAGCGCCTTGCAGTCGTGGTCGCGATCCGTCCAGGTGGTCTGCCCGCCGGTATGCTTGATCACCAGGCACTGAACCCGGTCGTCGCAATGCAGCAGGGCCGCGTCGGCGTTGGATTTCAGTGCTGTCTTGCGGCCGCCGCGGGGCGCTTCGTCGGCGGTGATCAGCACCCGCGCGCCTGAACCGTTGATTCGCGCGCCGAGCGCATCGGGAGAGAAGCCGGCGAACACGATGGAATGGATGGCGCCGATGCGCGCGCAGGCCAGCATGGCATAGGCGGCCTCGGGGATCATCGGCAGGTAGAGCACGACGCGGTCGCCCTTGGTCACGCCCATGCCCTTCAGAACATTGGCCATGCGGCAGGTCTGCTCGTGAAGCTCGCGGTAGCTAATGTGGCGTGCCTCGGTCTTGGGATCGTCCGGCTCCCAGATGATCGCGGTCTGGTCGCCGCGCGTTTCAAGGTGGCGGTCGATGCAATTGGCAGAAACGTTCAGCGTGCCGTCTTCGTACCATTTGATCGAGATGTTGCCGGGAGCAAATGAGACGTCCTTGACCTTCGAATAAGGCTTGATCCAGTCGATCCGCTTGCCCTGCTCGCCCCAGAAGGCGGAGGGGTCCGCGATGGAGGCGGCATACATTTCCTTGTATTTCGCGGCGTCCACATGGGCCTTCGCGACGAAATCGTCTGAAGGCGGGTAGGTTTTATCTGACATGATCTGACCTCTTTCTTGCAATTCTGTCTTACGGAACGGCCCCTGAATAGAGGCCGCGTTGCTCAATTCGCTGGTGGGAACCTAGATCGCGAGGTACTCCGCGCGCAACTCTGCATTTTCCAGCACTTCAGCAGCGGTCCCGTCAAAGACGATCCCACCCGTATCCAGAATGATCGCGCGGTCGGCGAGTTCGAGTGCGCGCACCGCGTTTTGTTCGACAAGGATTGTGGTGATTCCCTGCTCCTTGATAATCCGTAGTGTCTTTTCGATTTCGTCGACGATCACCGGTGCCAGCCCTTCATAAGGCTCGTCCAGCAGCAGCACCTTGATGCTGCGGGCCAGCGCGCGGGCCACTGCCAGCATCTGCTGTTCGCCACCCGACAGGGTTATGCCCTCTTGCTTGCGACGTTCCTTGAGGCGGGGAAAGAGCTCGTAGAGCCGTTCGATCGACCAGCCGATCGGTGGCGCGATCTGCGCCAGTTGCAAATTCTCCTCGACCGTCAGGCCGGGAATGATGCAGCGATCCTCGGGCACCAGTCCGATGCCGGCGGCGGCGGCCTCGTAGCTCTTCATGTTGTGCAGCGGTTGTTGATCCAGCCAGACCTCGCCGTGGTTCATCTGCGGGTTGTCCATCCGCGCGATCGAGCGCAGCGTCGTTGTCTTGCCCGCGCCGTTGCGGCCCAGCAGGGCCAGGATCTCGCCCTCATGCACGTTAAAGCTGATATCCTGCACGATGTAGCTTTCACCGTAGTAGGATTGCATCCCCCAGACGGACAGAAAGGCGGGGGCAGTCTCGGCGTAGTTCTTGCCTTTGTTGAAATCGGGTTTGACGTTCATTTTTTTGTCTCCCGTTCCGGACCAGGTCCGAAACCTCATGGTTGACCGCAAGGCCCCCGGGGCGAACCCCGGAGGGGCGGTGTGACTGCTTCGGCTTCAGGCGCTTTCGCCCAGATACGCTTCGCGCACCTTGGGGTGGCCCTTGATCTTGTCCGGCGTGTCCTCGACCAGTGGCGACCCCTGCGCCAGAACGGTGATCCGCTCGGCGAGGCTGAACACCACATGCATATCATGCTCGATGATGGCGATGGTGATGTCACGCTCCTCCTTGATCTGCTTGAGCAGGTCGATCGTGTTGTTGGTGTCGGCCCGAGCCATGCCTGCGGTTGGCTCGTCCAACAGTAACAGGCGCGGATTCTGCGACAGGCACATGCCGATTTCGAGCCGACGCTTGTCTCCCCGGCTCATCGCGGCAGAGTGGAAATGCCGCTTGTCGATCATGTTGAGGCTTTCCAGCATATGTTCGGCCTGTTCGATGACGTCCTTTTCGCCCGTCGTCGCGCCGATGGCGTTCATCTGGAATGCCCCGTCACGTCTGGCGAAGATCGGGATCATCATGTTTTCCAGCACGGTCAGGTCGCCGAAAATCTCGGGCGTCTGGAACACGCGGGAAATGCCCATCTGGCAAATCTCGTATGATTTTCGCCCCAGCACCGACTGGCCGTCGAACATGACGCTGCCGGTGTCGGGGATGAGCTTGCCAATGAGCACATTCAGCAGCGTAGATTTTCCGGCCCCGTTCGGCCCGATGATCGCGTGGACGGTGTTTTCCTCGATGCTGAGGTTCACATCGCCCAGTGCCTGCAGACCACCGAACCGCTTGTTGACGTTCTTGACTTCAAGAATTCCCATGGGTCTGTTCCTTATTCCGCAGGCGTGGATTGGTTGGCGTCTGCCTGGGCCTGTTCGGCCTCGGTTCGACCGGTGAATAGACCGCGGATCTTCTGACCACCCTGGACCAGACCACCCGGCAGGAAGATCACGATCAGCATGAACAGGACGCCCAGCGTAAGGTGCCAGCCCTTGCCGACGAAAGGATGCACGATCGTGACCATGAAATCCTCCATTCCGTCAGGCAGGAACGAGAACCAGCTGTGCAGGACGCTGTCGTTGATCTTCGAGAAGATATTCTCGAAATACTTGATCAGTCCCGAGCCAAGTACCGGCCCGATCAGCGTTCCGGTTCCGCCAAGGATGGTCATGAGAACCACTTCGCCAGATGCGGTCCACTGCATCCGTTCTGCACCGGCGAGCGGATCGACCGCCGACAGCAACCCGCCCGCGAGCCCGGCATACATGCCCGAGATCACGAAGGCCGCCAGCGTGTAGGGCCGCGCGTTCAGGCCGGTATAGTACATCCGCGTGTTGTTCGATTTCACAGCGCGCAACATCATCCCGAATGGCGAGCGGAAGATGCGGATCGACAGGTAGAAGGCCAGAACCATGATGATCGCACAAAGGTAGTAGCCGACGTTGAACTGGAATTGCCACGCACCCAGCTGCATTTCATGGGTTGCACGCATGCTGAGGCCGAAGAGGTGTGGCAGATCGGGCTTGCCCGCCGAGTGCAGCCATTGCGGATCGTTGGAATAGACCTGCAGGCCCGTTTCGCCATTGGTCAGGTTGAACTTCGGGTTGGACAGCACCGAATACGCCAGCGCAAAGGACATCTGCGCAAAGGCCAGCGTCAGGATCGAGAAGTAGATGCCGGAGCGGCGCAGGCTGACGACACCGATCAGGTAGGCAAAGATGCCCGAGGTCAGGATCGACAGCAGGATACCTGGCATCACGTTGTAGCCCAACAGCTTGAACATCCAGACGCAGGAGTAGGAACCGACCCCGAGAAAGGCCGCATGTCCGAAGCTGAGATAACCGGTCAGCCCGAAGAGGATGTTGAACCCGATCGCGAAGATGCCGTAGATCACGAATTTCTGCATCAGGTCGGGGTAGCCGGCGTTGAATTGCGCCATGGCCGAGCCTTCGGGGAAAGGGTTCAGGAGGAAGGGAGCCAGCATCGCCAGAGCGACGACGATGAGCAGCAGGGTAAAGTCTCTTTTGTTCAGTCCAAGCATGGTTTAGTCCTCCATCACGCCTTTTTTGCCCATCAGGCCCCGCGGACGTGTCAGCAGGATTATGATCGCGACAAGATAGATGATGATCTGGTTGATGCCTGGAATTGTCGTGGTGGCCCAGGTCGTTGACGCGAAACTTTCGAGGATGCCCAGCAGGAAGCCGGCCGCGACGGCACCAGGCAGAGAGCCCATGCCACCGACGACCACAACCACGAAGCTGAGAACCAGGAAATCCATGCCCATGTGATAGTTGGGCGCGTTGATCGGTGCGTACATCACACCAGCCAGCCCCGCCACCGCGGCGGCGATGCCGAACATGATGGTGAATTTCCGGTCGATGTTGATGCCCAGCAGGCCGACGGTCTCGCGGTCGGCCATGCCGGCGCGCACCACCATCCCGAAGGTGGTGAATTGCAGGAAGGCAAAGACCGCGCCGATGATCAGCGCCGAGAAGGCGAAATAGATCAGCCGCCAGATGGGGTAGATGACCGAGTTTGCCTCGAACCCGAGCATCGGGCTGAAGTCAAAGCTGCCGCGGAAAACATCGGGTGCGGGCGTCGGGATCGGGTTGGCGCCGAAATAGTACTTGATGACTTCCTGAAGCACGATGGCCAGACCGAAGGTCACGAGGATCTGGTCGGCATGGGGGCGCTTGTAGAAATGCTTGATCAGGCCGCGTTCCATGATCACGCCGATGCTGATCATGATGGGAATGGAGAACAGGATCGCCAGTGGCACCGACCAGTCGATCAACGCCGAGCCCATTTCAGGGCCGAACCAGTGTTCGACATAAGGTGTTTCAATCTTCAGGGGATTTCCCAGGAAATCTGTCTGTGTTTCGTCGATCGTCTGGTAGCTGATGCTGAAGATTTTCGACAGGGTCACGGCACAGAATGCCCCGAGCATGAAGATCGCGCCGTGGGCGAAGTTTACCACGCCCAGTGTGCCGAAGATTAGTGTCAGGCCCAATGCGATCAGCGCATAGGCTGATCCCTTGTCCAGACCGTTCAGAATTTGAAGGATAATTGCGTCCATTATGTCCACCCGTGGCAAATGAATTGCGGCCGATGCTCCGCAATCCTACGGAACAATCCCGGTCGCGCGCAGGGGCGCGACCGGGTGCTAGGCTAGGCTTAGGCGCCCGGGTTGCACTTACCCAGTTCGCCACCAGCGAACATTGGGTGATCGGGTGCGTATTCGACCTGTGCCCGCGGTGTGACCTCGACGATTTCCAGCGTGTCGTACTGGTTGGTCGGGTTCTCTTTGCCTTTCATGACCAGCACATCCTTGAAGCACTGGTGATCTGCGCCACGGTAGGTGGTGGGACCATTGCCCAGACCGTCGAAGTCAAAGTCTTCGAGGGCCTCGACGACGCCGCAGGGGTTGAAGGTGCCAGCACGTTCGCAGGCATCCGCATAGAGCAGGGTCTGCACATAGCAGGTGTGCGCCGAGTTGGACGGCGGACGGCCGTACTTTTCGCCGAACGACTTGGTGAACGCTTTGGAACCTTCGTCCTGCAACTGCCAGTTCCAGTTCATCGAGCCGATAACGCCTTTAACGTTGTCGCCTGCACCGGCGGCCATCAGTTCCGAGTAGAGCGGAACGACGATCTCGAAGTTCTTGCCATTCACCTGCTTGCTCAGCAGGTCGAATTCGATGGCGTTGGACAGCGAGTTCACCATGTTCCCGCCGTAGTGGTTCAGAACCAGAACGTCGGCGCCCGAGTTCAGAACCGGCGCGATGTAGGACGAGAAGTCCGTGGAGGCCAGCGGTGTCAGGACGTTGTTGACGGTTTCCCAGCCGATGGCTTCGGTCGCGGCTGCGATCGATTCCTGCTGAGTCCAGCCCCATGTGTAGTCAGCGGTCAGGTGATAGGCGCGGCGGTCCGAGCCGTAGGCATTTTTAAGCACGGGTGCCAATGCCGCGGCGGACATGTAACCGTTAAAGAAGTGACGGAAGCCGTTGGCTTTCTTGTCTTTCCCGGTCGTGTCGTTGGAGTGGGTGAGACCGGCCATGAAAATCACGCCCGCGTCTTGGCACAGACCCTGAACAGCAACAGCCACGCCCGAGGACGAACCGCCGTTGATCATGATCGCGCCGTCTTTTTCGATCATCGACTTGGCCGATGCGCGTGCGGCGTCTGATTTTGTCTGGGTGTCACCGGACACGAAGGTGACCTTCTTGCCCAGGATGCCGTTCCCTTTCAGCGCTTTGGAGCTGAAAGTGTTCAACATGCCGCCGTCACCTTCTCCGTTGAGGTGCTGGACCGCAAGTTCTTGCGCGCGCAACTCGTCCAGGCCTTCTTCGGCATAGGGGCCGGTTTGCGGCACGTTGAAGCCCAGCGTCACGGTGCTGCCGGAGGGGGCGTTGGTGTAGCCGGAATGCGAGGCCGCGCTCAGATAAGTCGGCAGCGCGAGGCCTGCCCCGGCGGCGGCACTGGTTTTCAGCAGGCCCCGACGTGTGAAATTGGATTTGGACATGTAGATCCTCCCTTAAAGAATTCATGGGGAGGGACTCCCTTGCGCCTCCCCAAACAGCACAAGTGTGCAAATATAGTATGCCACGGTTTAAGAAAATTTCTCAACAACCGCCTTGAATAGCACGATAATTTTGTAAAAAACTGAACAGAAACATGGCGGAAGTTGTAAAAATAATTTCACACTGTTAGGAAAGACATTGAAACAATAGGGAAAATGCCGTGGCGGAAAGCACCATCACTGGCACGCGGATTCGCGAAAGACGCGTGGAGCGGGGGATCAAGCAGACAGAGCTGGCTGCGATGGTCGAAATCTCGCCGTCCTATCTCAACCTGATCGAACATAACCGGCGCAGAATCGGCGGCACATTGCTCTTGCGCATCGCACGGGCGCTGAAAGTCGAGCCGCAGGTACTCAGCCATGGTGCGGAAGCCGCGCTGATCGGGGGCTTGCGCGAGGCCGCCGGCGATGGGTCTGCTGCCGCCGCAGAACGGGACCGGCTAGAAGAGTTCGCAGGGCGTTTTCCGGGGTGGGCCCAGACGCTGGTGGACAGCTTTCGCCATGGCGAAGAAATGGAACGCATGGTGCAGACGCTCACCGACCGTCTGGCGCATGATCCGCATCTGGCGGAGTCGATCCACGAGGTGCTCTCGGTGGTTGCCGCGATCCGCTCGGCGGCGTCGATCCTGGTGGAAACGCCGGAACTGGAGCAGAAATGGCAGGCGCGGTTCCACCGCAATATCGACGAAGACAGCAAGCGGCTGGCCGATGGGGCAAAATCCCTCGTGCGATACCTCGACGCCACGCCGGGATCCGAGGCCGATATCCGCTCGCCGCAGGACGAACTGGATCAGTTCCTCTCCGAGAACCAGTTCAACTTTGCCACTTTGGAGACGGGCGGCGCGGAGGCCGTTGATGCTGTGCTTGAGGCCGATACGATCCTGAGCTTGCCCACTGCGCGCGAACTGGTGCGCGCGTTTCTGGAGCAATACCAACGCGACGCCCTACGCCTGCCGCGCGCCTTGCTTGAGCAGGCATTGGACCGCGTCGGACTCGACCCATTGGCGATAGCTGAGGACGTTCAACAGGATCTGCCGTGTGTTTTTCGACGCCTTGCCAGCTTGCCCGCCGATGTTGCGGGGCCCATCGGGCTGGTGGTCTACGACGGTTCCGGCGCGATGCTGACGCGCAAGCCGCTCGATGGCTTTTCGGTGTCGCGCCCGTCCGGGGCCTGTCCGCTCTGGCCGATCTACCGGGTGCTCACGCAACCCGGCGTTCCGCTGCGCATGCGGGTGCTCCAGCCGGATCGCGATGCGCGCCCGGTCACCGCTCTGGCCGTAACCGAGCAGATTGGTCCGGCTCGTTATAACGAGCCGCCGCTAGTGCGTGCCTACATGCTCCTGCTGCCGGAGCCTGAGAGCGAGGATGCGCCATCGCTGGTCGGAACCAGTTGCCGCATCTGCCCGCGTCAGGACTGCATTGCCCGGCGCGAGCCGTCAGTGATGCAAGAGGGGTTTTGACAGGCCCGGCCTGTTGCCGGATAGTGACCCGGGTCTGCGTGTGCAGCAAGGGCTTGAGGGGGGACGGGATCAGATGGCCAGACGGGTTCTGCTGATTGAGGACGAACCGAACATCATAGAAGCGATCAGCTTCATCCTGTCGCGGGACGGGTGGGATGTGAAATCCCATTCCAATGGACATGATGCGATGGAGATCGTGCGTGCGCGGCGTCCCGATGTGATCATCCTCGACGTGATGTTGCCGGGGCGCAGCGGTTTTGACATCCTCGCGGATATCCGTGCCGATCCCGATCTGGGCAAGGTGCCTGTATTGATGCTCACGGCGCGTGGTCAGCAAAAAGACCGCGAAATGGCCGAGCGCGCAGGCGCAACGCACTACATGACCAAGCCGTTTTCGAATGCGGAAGTGTTGGATGTGGTGCGTAGCCTGGTGGGCTCATGACCGAAGAACCACAGGACGAAATACCCGGAGAAGTCACGCGCGCCGTTTTTTACGAGCGGCGCACATATCGTCGTCGGCGCATGGTCGATGCGACGCGTCTTTTGCCGATCCTTGGGGTTGTCCTGTTTCTGATACCGCTGCTCTGGCAGGGGGAAGAAGGCGCGCGCACGACAGATGTCATGATCTACATCTTTGGCATCTGGGCATTGCTGGCGGGGCTGTCAGGGCTGGTGTCGCGCGATTTGGGGCGCGACCGATCCGGGAGCGACAGCGAAGCCGGCGCTGATGTTGATGCCCTGGAAACGCCGGGTGGAGAGGGCAGATGACGACGCCTAACCTGCTGGTTCTCGTCTGCATTCTCTATGTGACCTTCCTTTTTGCCGTCGCCTTCGCTGCGGATCGCGCCGCCCTGAAGGGACGCGGCACCTGGCTGCGTTCGCCGCTGATCTACACGCTGTCGCTGTCGATCTACTGCACAGCATGGACATTCTACGGCGCAGTCGGCTACGCGGCGCGCTCCGGGCTGGAGTTCGTAACGATCTATCTGGGGCCGACGCTGGTGATGATCGGTTGGTGGTGGACATTGCGCAAGATGGTGCGCATCGGTCGCAGCCAGCGGATCACGTCGATTGCCGACATGATTTCATCGCGCTACGGCAAATCGAATACGCTCGCGGTTTTCGTCACGCTGATCGCGGTGGTCGGCACGACCCCCTATATCGCGCTGCAATTGCAATCCGTGACGCTGTCCTTCGCGGCCTTCTCGAAGGTTGATCCGACGCTTACCTCGGTCGTCAGGCTGCGGTCGACCGGGCTCTATGTGGCAATCGGCCTGGCGGTCTTTACCATCCTTTTCGGCACTCGCAACGTTGATGCGAACGAAAGGCATCACGGCGTGGTGATGGCTATCGCGCTAGAGGCGGTGGTCAAGCTTTTTGCCTTGCTGGCGGTCGGTGTCTTTGTCGTCTGGGGGCTGGGCGACGGGATCAGCAACACGCTGGACGTGATCGACGCGTCCAAGATCGCAGAGTGGGATGTGCCCGGCGGTCGCTGGGCCGGGCTCACGATGCTGTCGGCGGCGGCTTTCATCTGTCTCCCACGCATTTTTCAGGTGATGGTGGTCGAGAACGAAGACGAAGGTCACCTGCGGACCGCCACTTGGGCCTTCCCTGTTTATCTCATGCTGATGAGCCTTTTTGTGATCCCCATCGCCGCCGTCGGGCTAAAGTTGATGCCGAGCGATGCCAACCCGGATCTCTTTGTGCTGACCCTGCCGTTGCTGGCGGGTGAGGACTCCTTGGCGATCCTGTCCTTCCTTGGTGGGTTTTCGTCGGCCACGTCGATGGTCATCGTTGCGGCGATTGCGCTGTCGACGATGGTCTCGAATCATATCGTCATGCCGATCTGGCTGCGGATGAGGGGCGGGACCGCCATGGTGGCGGGCGACGTGCGCGATGTGGCGTTGCTGGCACGGCGGCTGTCGATCGCGGGTGTCGTGATGCTGGGATACTTGTACTTCCGCCTGTCGGGCGCGGGCACCGCGTTGGCGGCGATCGGGCTGGTTTCCTTCGTCGGCTTGTCGCAGTTCCTGCCTGCCTTGATGGGCGGCCTGTTCTGGCGCGGCGCGACGCGCATGGGAGCGCTGGCAGGGCTTTCGGTCGGTTTCCTGCTCTGGCTCTACTGCCTCTTCCTGCCCAGCTTCGGCCCCGGCGTCCTGCTGCCGGTGTCGGTGATCGAGCATGGGTTGCTGGGTCAATCGTGGCTGCGTCCACAGGCGCTCTTCGGGGCGCAGGGCATGGACAAGGTCGTGCATGCGGTCATGTGGTCGATGTTGCTGAACTGTGCCGCCTTCCTTCTGGTGTCGCTGCTGACCTTCCCCAAGCCGGTCGAACGGTTGCAGGGCGCGCAGTTCGTGAATGTCTTTGATCACTCCAGCCGCCCGGGCAGCTGGACCGGCGGGCTGGCGCAGTCCGAAGACCTGCTGATCATGACCCAGCGGATCATGGGCGCGACCGAGGCGCAGGCGCTCTTTTCGGGCATGGCCCGCAAGCAGGGTCTGACAGGATATCTGCCTGAACCCTCGACAGAGTTTCTGGGCGTGCTGGAGCGTGAGCTGTCGGGTTCGGTCGGTGCGGCGACCGCACATGCGATGATCAGCCAGATCGTCGGGCGGGCGACGGTGTCGGTCGAGGATCTACTGGCGGTGGCGGATGAGGCTGCGCAGATCATGGAGTATTCCAGCCGGTTGGAAGCGAAATCGGCCGAGCAGGCCCGCACCGCTCGGCAATTGCGCGAAGCAAACGACAAGCTGACCAAGCTTTCGGTGCAAAAGGATTCCTTTCTCAGCCAGGTGAGCCATGAATTGCGCACCCCGATGACATCTATCCGCGCCTTTTCCGAGATTTTGCGCGATGCAGGTGGCCTGAACCCCGAGGAGCAGCAGAAGTATTCATCCATCATCTATGATGAGTCGCGCCGTCTGACGCGGCTGCTTGACGATCTGCTGGATCTCAGTGTGCTGGAAAGCGGACAGGTCACGCTGAACATGCAACTGGGTCTGCTGTCCGATATGCTGGACCGTGCCGTGGCGGCTACCGGCGGGACCGTCGACGGTTTTCGCATTGAGCGCGATCTGCCCTCCGAGCAGATCGTGCTCAACACCGATGTCGACCGGCTCAGCCAGGTTTTCATCAACCTGATCGCCAATGCGCATAAATATTGCGATGCCGACCAGCCGGTGCTGCGGATCGAGGTGCGGTCGGCGGGCGATAAGCTCGAGATCGATTTTGCCGATAATGGCACCGGCATTCAGATGGCCGATCAGACGGTGATTTTCGAGAAATTCGCGCGTATCGGCGTCTCCAGGGCGGCGGGGGCGGGGCTTGGCCTGGCGATCTGCCGCGAGATCATGGCCCGGTTGGGCGGTGAAATCAGTTATGTGCCCGGCCAGAGCGGTGCAGCCTTTCGCGTGACCTTGCCGCAAGAAATGTGCATGGCCGCGCATTGATATGCGTGTCTGGTGGCATCAAGCGATGTCGCGAAAATCCTGAAACGCAGCTTTTCCCGAAACGATTTGGTAACCGTCCCGGAGGTAGGGTCGCTGCAAAATGCCCACGAGTTTGCAGGGCGGCAGGTCTTTTCGCTTTCTCCGGATCAGGGAAAGTCCGTGAGAGGTCTTGTAATCTGAGGGAGCGGTAGCGACGGGAGCATGGCAGAGAAAGCAATCAAATCGGTGATGCGACGCATGGCCCGGATAGGGCGGCAGGAATACAGCGCCCGGACGATGAGCCCGGCCAAGGCGCTGCGTCTGTCGCTTGCCCGAGCAGCGGACAAGCTATTTGATCTGCCGCTGACCGTGACAGCGATCGAGCAGGACGACATTTCCCATGCCGATCTGGCGGCTGAATTGGGGGAGGGCGGCTTGCTTGTCCCGCTGGACGGGGCGGTGGGTGAGGGCGGTGCGATGCGGCTTGATCCCGGGTTGCTGACTGCGCTGGTCGAGATGCAGACCACCGGTCACGTCAGCGGCCAGTGCGATGCCACACGCCGTGTCACGCGGACCGATGCAGCTATGGCGGCACCGCTGATTGATGGCACGCTGGAGCGGATCGATGCGTGCATGACGGCGGAGTCGAGCGAGGAATGGGTGGGCGGCTATCGCTTCGGTGTCATGATCGAAGACGCCCGCGCATTGGCACTGTCGCTGTCCGCGCCGGACTACACCGTGTTTTGCGTGTTGCTCGAAATCAGCGCAGAGGCTTGTCCCGGAGCGTTGACGATGATCCTGCCATTCGTCGCGCCCGCGCCGCCACAAACCGCCGCGTCGGGTGCTGGTGCTGTTCCGCCGGACACGACATTGGCGCGCGCCGTTCTGGATGCGCCGGTAGCGCTTCGGGCCGTGCTGGGGCGTATCACCATGCCGCTGGATAAGCTCTGTGCGCTGAAGGTTGCGGACAGGCTGCCTTTCTCCAGAGTTCAGTTGCTGGATGCGCGGCTTGAGGTGGGGCAGAAACAGCTGGTGGCGCATGCCCGGCTTGGCCAGATGAACGGGGCCCGTGCCGTTCGGCTTGCCTTGCCCGACGGCGTTGCCGCAGGTGCGTCGTGTGATCAGCAGGGGCCGGGGGTTGCCGTGATGGACCCGGCGCAACAACCGCCTCGCGCGCTGGTTCGCGATGCCGTTGCGACAGCAAAGCGCGGCGGGGCCAAGTCTCCGCTGCCCGCCAATAAGCCAGAGGCAGGAGCCGCGCAGGGAACCAAAAAATTGGCAAAGAATGCGACCGACCCGGGCGACCAGACCCAGACAGGTGGCGCGGATCCGGCAGCCCTGACACCGGATCTGATGATGGCCGAAGCCACGCAGAAAAAGGGGTGACGTCGCATCTGCCCGGTCCTGCAACGCCGCATAACATTCAGGCTTTGCGCGCGGCTCACAAGAGCCTGCCATTCAGGTGTTTGCGAAAGGCTTCAGGTCAGAGCTTGTTGACCGGCACCTTGAGAAAGACGCTGCCGCTTTCGTCTTCGGGCGGCATCTGGCCTGCGCGCATGTTGACCTGAAGCGACGGGATGATCAGCCGGGGCATGGCAAGCTGGGCATCGCGGGCATCGCGCATCGCGGTGAACTCGGCCTCGGACACGCCGCCACCGACATGCACGTTGCGCGCCTTCTGCTCACCCACCGTACTCTCCCACGCGTAGACGTCGCGGCCGGGGGCCTTATAATCATGTGCGACGAAAATGCGGGTGGCGTCCGGCAGGCTGAAAATTTTCTGGATCGAGGCATAAAGCTGCGCCGCCGATCCGCCCGGAAAATCGCAGCGCGCCGTGCCGAAATCGGGCATGAACAGCGTATCGCCGACAAACGCCGCATCACCGATCACGTAAGTCAGGCACGCAGGCGTATGGCCGGGCGTATGCAGCACATCCGCGCGCATCTGTCCGATATGCAGGCTGTCGCCTTCGGAAAAGAGCCGGTCGAATTGCGAGCCGTCACGCTGAAACTCGGTGCCTTCGTTGAACACCTTGCCGAATGTTTCCTGTACCACGCGGATATTCGCGCCGATCCCGATCTGGCCGCCGACCCGCTCTTGAATATAGGGGGCCGCCGAAAGGTGATCTGCATGCACATGAGATTCCAGCAGCCAGTGCAGCTCCAGCCCCTCCGCCTCGATATGCGCAATGATCCGGTCGGCCGAGGCCGTATCGGTCCGCCCTGAGGCGTAATCGAAATCCAGCACCGGGTCGATCACCGCGCAGGCGCTGCCCGAAGGATCGCGCACGACGTAAGAGATCGTGTTGGTGGCAGGATCGAAAAAAGCGGTGACATCGGGGGACACGATTGGGCGTTCTCCTGTGGTTTGCGCGAAGATAACCGTGCAGGCTGGGCGATGACAAGGTGGCGTTCGCGCGCGTGTTCCGGAGGCTGCGCACTGGCGTCTTGTCGGCGCCGATACCAGCGCGCCCTTGCCAGAGCGCCGGGCTTTGGTACTAAATGTGGTAGCAGTGGAAAGCTGCGGTCATAGGGTGCGGCCACCGGCGCATCCGGAGCAAAGAGGTGCAGGTGTCAATTCAGGATCATGAATCGCCAGAAGATAAGGTGCCCGCGCAATCCGGGGTGCGCGTGCTTTCGCTTGCCGGCAGCGCCGCAAACGCGTTGGACGCCGATGTGCGAACTCGCCTGAGCGAAGAGCTCTCTGCTGCACAAGTGGACCCGGATGTGCGCGCCATCGTTCTGGCCGGCGGTGACGGGATGTTTTCGGCGGGCATCAACGTGATGGAATATGGCGCACCGCTTGCCGCGCCGTGGGTCGATACGCTGGCCGAACAGATCGAGCAGAGTGCGAAACCGGTCGTCGCTGCCATTGAGGGTGTCGCGTTGGGGGCGGGCTTCGCGCTGGCATTGGCCGCGCATGGCCGCGTGGCCCAAGAGGAGGCGCGCGTCGGCTTGCCCGAGGTGAAACTTGGCATCGTGCCCACGGGTGGTGCCACGCAGCGTCTGCCGCGTCTGGCGGGCGCGCAGGTCTCTCTGTCGCTGATGGTGTCGGGCCGCCCGGTGTCGGTGCGCGATCCGGGGTTTCGGCATGTGTTCGACCGGATCGTGACCGAGGATGTGGTGACCGAAGCGTGCGAACTGGCGGGCGGGCTGGCGGATGCGGGCCGCTGGACGCGGACCGGCGACAAGCGGGCAGGGCTGAGTGATCCGGCGGCCTATCTGAAGGCCACGGCCGAAATCTCGGCCCGAACGCGGGATGAAGACAGTGCCGAGGCCGGTATCGTGCGTGCCGTCGAGGGGGCACTGTTGCTGCCGTTCGAGCAGGGCATGGCACTGGAGGGGGCGCTGTTCGAAGCGACACGGCAGGCACCTGTCGCCCGCGCGGCGCGGCATCTGCTTGTGGCGGAACGGCGCGCCGCTTTTGTGCCGCAGGTCGTGTCCGACGCGGCGCGACCAGTGCATGACGTGATCCTGACGGGGCAGCGCGGGGCCTTTGTCGAAACGGCGATCATGGCGCTCGATGCGGGTTGGTCGGTGCATTTGCGCCCGCCGCGCGCCACCGACGCGTCTGCCATTCGCGCCCGTCTGGCGGATATCTATGGCGGTGCGGTGCAGCGGGGCCGGATGGACGGTGCCGCGCGCGAAGCGCGTCTCGCGCGGCTGCATCTGCCGCAAGAGGGCACGGCCGAGCCGGAAGCGGATCTGGTGTTCGAACTGGGCGGTGCGGGACCGGCCCTGTCCGGGAATCCGGTTCGCGTGCGGCTCGGGAATGGTGACGACGTGCGCTCAGGCTCCACGGGGCCGCAACTCTGGGCACGGCTCTATGCGCCGGCGCATAGCGCCCTTTTGGCGGAGGTCGCGTCTGGCAAGGGCGCGCAGCCTGACGAGGTCGCGACGCTGGTCCAGGCGCTGGGCCGCGCGCGCAAGACCGTGATCCGCGCGGGTACCTTCCCAGGCATGATCGGGCGCAATCTGGACTGGGTGCTCTGGTCGGCGGCGCTGGCGCTGGCCGAGGCGGGACACAACCTCTACGAGATCGACGCGGCGGCAAGGCGGCTGGGCTATGCGCAGGGCCCGTTCAGCCAGATGGATACCGAGGGGCTGGCGGTTGTGGCCGCCTGGCTTGATCATCTCGGGGCGGCGCGCGGCGCACCGCCGCTGACAGAGAGCAGCCCGATCCGGCTTCTGGCGCGGGACGGCCATACCGGCCGGCGTGCCGGGCGCGGGTTCTACATCTATGATGCGGGGAAGGCGCAACCTGACCCGGGTATTCAGGCCCGTATCGACGCTTTGGCAAAAACGCCGGAGGCGGCGCTGAAAGCCGCCGATCCCGGCGCGGCTTTGGCGGCGGCGATCGTGAACGAGGCCGCCCGCCTGCTCGCGCTCGGAGTCGCCCTGCGCGCCAGCGATATCGATGTCGTGCTGGTCAAAGGCATGGGCGTCGCGCGCGAGAAGGGTGGGTTGCTGATCCAGGCGGATTTAAAGGGTCTGTTCTCCGCCCTGCGGGTGATGAAAACACTCGCACCCGCCGCCCCGCATCTTTGGGAGCCGCAGGAGGGTGTGCTCGATATGGTCAAGAACGGCGTGGGGTTCTTTGGCCGCGGCTGACGCGCGCGGGTCAGCCCAGCAGGATTCCGATGACCACCATCATCAGGCCGATTACAGACAAAAAGAGCGCGGCAGAATTAAGCGGCACGATCCCTTGCAGGACTGCACGCATTTCCGCATCGCCGAGCCCAGCCTTGCGGGCGCGCCAGACCCGGACGATGCACCAGACAAGGCCCGCAAGCCCCGCCAGGGACACAGCCGCGCCCGACCAGATTACAATGTCCATCTTGCGCACTCCTTCGGGGCGTTATCCTGCCCTGCGCCTAGACCAGTTTTGGACGATGCTCAAGCCGCTCGGCTCTTGCGGGGGCCGCAAGCGCGCGCTAATCACGAGGTCCAGACAAGAGGCAGAGAGACATAAAAAATGAACGACAGCGTTTCCGACAGCACCTACCGCGTGACCGCCGATGAACTGCGCCAGTTCATCGAACGGTACGAGCGGCTGGAAGCCGAGAAAAAAGACATCGCCGAGCAGCAAAAAGAGGTGATGGCCGAAGCCAAGGGGCGCGGCTATGACACCAAGGTGCTGCGCAAGGTCGTGGCCCTGCGCAAGCGCGACAAGGACGACATCGCCGAAGAAGAGGCGGTTTTGGAAATGTACAAAGAAGCGCTTGGGATGGCCTGAGGCTCCTGCGCGGCGGCATCGACTGTATTTTTCGATCTGGCGTCGCCGCGGCCCGGGTGGGTGCCGTGCGAGGCCAGGACACACCTTGAAGGCCACCGACCTGCCGCCGGATGCGCATGTACTCCACGCGTCCAGTCGCTATACCGCGTAGCCCAGCGCCCCGATTTGGCCGTTTATTCTGGTCGCTGCTGAAATACCCTCCTAAAGATTGACGCCGCGCTGCTTTCAGCCCGGCTCGAGGCTGGCTAGTCGCTGAATTTCCGTGCAATAGATGGCGGTGCATTACGTATCGTCAATCGATTGTGTTTCGTGCCATGCGTCGCTTTGATTATCTCGAACTCGTCATCATGCTGGCCACCGTTGCGCAGTGGCTTGTGCTGGCGACCCTCGCGGGCGCGATCGTGGGCACCGGAACCAGCCTGTTCCTGCACACATTGTTCTACATGACCGAGCGCACCGCTGATGTCTCATTGGGACTACAGATGTTGCTGCTGCCGGCGGGTGGGCTGCTGAACGGTTTACTGCTGCATTACGGCTATCTGAACCATGCCAGCGATCTCAAGGATTCACTGTTTGCCGCCGTTCATGTTCAGAAAGGGCGGATGCCGTTCAGAACCATCCTGATCAAGCCAATCGCCGCCGTCATCACGCTGGCAAGCGGCGGATCGGCGGGCAAGGAAGGGCCATGTTCGCATATCGGGGCGTCGCTGGGTGCGGCGATCGGGAAGGTGCTGCATCTCAATTCCGAACTCCGCGAGCGGCTGGTGGCCTGTGGTGTCAGTGCCGGTTTTGCCAGTGTCTTTGGCACACCGATTGCCGGTGCCATCTACGGGGTCGAGGTGCTGGCCATCGGGCGCATTCGCCACGATTTCCTGTTCCCGGCGGTGGTGGCCGGTGTCACATCCTACCAGGTCACCGACTGGTGGGGTGTGCCGTTCAATTACTATGACATCGCGGTGCTGCCCGGATTTTCGCAACTGTTGTTCTTCAAGACCGTGATGATCGGGATCATTGCCGGGGTGGTGGCGCTGATCTTTGTCGAGGCGGTGCATCGCGTGGCACACTTTTTCACAGCAGTTCGGACCCGGTTCAATGTCTGGCCACCGCTGATGCCGGTGTTGGGCGGAATGATCCTGGCGGTTTTGATCCTGGTCATCCCCGACGATTATCTGGGCCTCAGCCTGCCGATGGTCGAACGGGCGGTATCCGGCGAGGCGATGCCGTATTTCGGCTTTCTGTGGAAGACGCTGCTGGTGGCGATCACTCTGGGATCAGGATTTTACGGCGGGATCGCGACGCCGCAATTCGTGATCGGGGCATTGGCTGGCAATGCCTTTGCACCCTTGTTCGGGCTGGACCCGGCATTGGGGGCCGCCGTCGGGCTGGTTTCGGTCATTGCCGCAGCCTCGAACACGCCGATTGCGGCGGTCCTGATGGGGATGGAGCTGTTTGGCGGTGCGATCGGGCTGGTTTATGTCGGCGGCGCGGCCATCGCGGCCTATGTCGTCATCGGCCATCGCAGCATCTATCTTGAGCAACGTATGGCCTACACCAAGTCCTCGTGGATGCGGATTCGGCCTGACCTGCTTGTGGGAGTCGAAAAGGCCCGGTTGTCACACGGGTTGCTGCGCTGGTGGTGGAAGCATCGCAGAAAAGGCCCGTAGAACGAAAAAAGCCGCGCGGCAATCACCGCGCGGCTTTCTGATCTTGTAGGCGAAACGATCAGTTGTTTTCGTCGTTGCCTTCACCGTCTTCGGGCAGAACTTCTTCGACCGACTCGGCGAGCGCGTCGTCGTCGGACGCGGCAGAGCCGATATCGTCAAACAGCTCGGCGATCTCGTAATCGGCTGCCGCTTCTTCTTCGGCTGCCAGTTCCTGGATCGATTTGCCGGACGCCTGCAGTTCGGCCTCTTCGGGCGAACGGGCTACGTTCAGCGAGATGGTGGCCGTAACTTCCGGGTGCAGCGTGACGATCACGTCATGCAGGCCCAGATATTTGATCGGGCTGGCCAGTGCGACCTGCTTGCGGTCGAGCGTGAAGCCGGCTTCGGTCGATGCATCGGCCGCGTCGCGGGTCGAGACGGAGCCGTAAAGCGCGCCTGAGTCGGCCGCCTGACGAATCACGACGAAAGTCTGACCGTTGAGCTTTTCGGCCATGGCTTCGGCTTCTTTGCGGGTTTCCAGATTGTCCGCTTCCAGCTGCGCCTTGCGCGATGCGAAGTCGGCGATGTTCTGCTCGGAAGCCGACAGCGCTTTGCCCTGCGGCAGCAGATAGTTGCGTGCAAAGCCGGGCTTGACGTCCACGACTTCGCCCATCTGGCCCAGTTTGGCCACACGTTCGAGAAGGATCACTTGCATATCAATTGTTCCTTATTTCACGGCGTAGGGCAGCAGGGCGAGGAAGCGGGCGCGTTTGATGGCACGGGCCAGTTCGCGTTGCTTCTTGGCCGAGACGGCGGTGATGCGGGAAGGCACGATCTTGCCACGCTCGGAGATGTAGCGTTGCAACAGGCGCGTGTCCTTGTAGTCGATCGCGGGTGCGTTGTCGCCCGAGAAGGGGCAGACCTTGCGGCGGCGGAAAAATGGTTTTGCGGCCATGGTTTAGTTCCTTGTCTCTAGGCGTTGATCAGCGGCGCTCACGGCGCTCGGCGCGCTCGTCGCGTTTCTGCATCTGGACCGAAGGGCCCTCGGCGTGTGCGTCAACCTTGATGGTCAAAACGCGCATCACGTCGTCATGCAGGCGCATCAGGCGTTCCATTTCCTGCACTGCTGCGGCGGGCGCATCGGTGCGCAGAAAGGCATAGTGGCCCTTGCGGTTCTTGTTGATCTTGTAGGCCATCGTTTTGACGCCCCAGTACTCGTGCTCGACGAGTTTGCCGCCGTTGTCGGACAGCACGGTGCCGAAATGTTCGATGAGGCCCTCGGCCTGCGCTGACGAAAGGTCTTGGCGCGAGATAAAGACATGCTCGTAAAGGGGCATGCGAATTCCACTTCTATCAAGGCGCATTTCAAAGGACGGGCCGGTGATCCTTTCGCGGCCCATCCACGAGAGACTGCGCGGGTTCACGAATTCATGCGAAAGGAAACGACCCTATAGGGCGGATCGCCCCGCGCTGCAAGGCCCGCGGTCACGTCCGGCACTGGCGTGTTGCCGGCCTCTCTCCGGCCTGACTATCGCCGGGCTTCCGCCCCATTTCAGCCGCCATCATCTGCCAATCTGACGCTAGCGAAAATATCACAGAACGAGAGGCGCGCCAGATGATCACGCTACCGCAGACCTGTATGCCCGAAGGCCCGATCCGCCGCGAGATGCCGGTGCCTTCGCATCATGTCGAGGCCGAAGTCGAGTCCGCGCTGCGCATGCTGGTCCATCGCGGCACCGGTGTCGCGGCAATTCTCGCGGCTTTTGGCATCTGGCTGGTTCCGGTCGCGTCCGGAGATGCTGCCATGCAACTGGTCAGGCTCGTGATGTCGGTCGCCCTGTTCATGGGGGGCTGGATGCTGTTTGCCTCTCTGCGCTCTGACGAAGGCCCGACAATCCAGATCGACCCCCGCCGCCGCCTGTTGACCATCGTCGACCATGACGCGTGCGGCAAGGTGCGGATGACCCACGAGCACCATATCGACAGCTTGTCCGAGATCGTGCTGCGCGACGGGCTGCTGACTGCGCGCGATGCGCAGGGGCGCAGCCTGCTGGCGATTCTCGTGAAAGATGCGGGCACCAAGCTGGCGCTCCGGCAGATGCTGTGTTGCGAGCCCGACGCGTGCTGACAGCCTGGCTGCCGCCCGGTTTCGGCGGTTTCCCGCGCGTGCGCTGTTCGCTGGCCCACACGAAATGTTTATTTCTGAGCATTTGATTGCGCGGCTGCGCAGACTAAGTTGTTTCCATCTAATTCAGATTTTGGAGAACAACAGATGAAGTCGACTCTTTTTGCAGCCGCACTTGCCATGACCGCCACGGGGGCGCTCGCCGCTCCGGAGAAATTCGTACTCGATCCCAGCCACAGCCAGGTCGTGTTCAGCTACGAGCACTTGGGCTTTTCCACCACCTACAACATGTTCTCGGGCTTCGAGGGTGAAATCATGTTTGATCAGGAAGACCCGGCAAACTCTTCAGTTTCCGTCTCCATCCCCGTGATGTCACTGTTTACCGGTTGGGAAAAGCGGTTCGGGCACCTGATGTCCGGTGATTTCTTTGGCGCGACCGAGGGCGACATGATCACCTTCAAGTCGACGGGGATCGAAGTCACCGGTGGCGACGAGGCGATCATTACCGGCGACCTGACGATAAACGGCATCACCAAATCCGTACAGCTTGAGGCCGAGCTGAACAAATCCGGCCAGCACCCCATGGCGGGCAAGGCCTGGGCAGGATTCGATGCCGAGACAGAAATCAAACGTTCGGATTTCGGGCTGGGGGCGATGGCGCCCGCCGTCAGTGACGAGCTTGAGGTTCATATCTCGATCGAAGCGGGCGCGGCAGAATAAGCCCTAACGCCCCTGCAAGATGAAAGCGCCCGCGATCCTTTCGCGGGCGCTTTTTTGCAAAATGCATCTGGCGTCATTCAGCGCGCGTCGCGGTCAGATCAAACCGAATTTCGACGCCAAATGCCAGCGTACCTTCGTCTGACACACTCTGACCAATGTTGAAGTTACGCCGGTCAACACGGGCGGACCCGCGCGCTTTTGCTTCGTTCCCGTCGATCTGCAGATCAAAGGGCAGGCGCAACGGCACGGACTGGTCCTTGATACGCAACGTGCCATCGGCGACCAGCCCCGCCTCGGCCTCGCGCAGCAGGTCGGCGGTAAACGTGGCAGTGGCGTGGTTGGCTGCATCGAGATAATCCGCACCCTTCGCCTGATCCGTCATGCCGCCCAAACTGAGCGACGGGACCGAGATCGTCACCGTAACGGTGCCGCGCTGGCCCGGTGCATCTGATCCGTCATAGGTGATATCGGCAGTCCATTCGGCAAAGCTGCCGCTGATCGTGGAACCCATCTGCACAATCTCTATCTCAAGCGTGCCATCGCGTACCTGCCAGTCACTTGCGACCTCTTGCAATGTCGGGCCCTGCGCTGCGGGGGCATCATGAGTGAACCAACCGAGCCCGGCGGCCCCGGCAATCGTGCCCCCCCAGATGACCAGCGCCGCAAGGACGGGCAGCACATGCCCCGGCTGCTTGGTTGTCGGGGTGGCGGATGCATGCCCGGGCAACATCCGGCGCAGGGTCGCATCCTTGTCGATGATGTGGTGTTTCAGCGCGCCGGCCACATGCAGGCCGATGGCGCCGGCCAGAACCCATTGCAGTATGTAATGCAGCGTGCCTGCGATCTCTGCGACATAGGCCGATTTCGGCACGAAGGGCAGTGACTGAGCGAGCGGCCACCAGATCGGGGCAAAGCCGGTATCCGCGGCGTGCGTTACCCAGCCCGACAGCGGCACCGCGACGAGCGAGCCGTAAAGCAGCCAGTGCACGGTTTCAGCCGCGCGCGATTCGAGCACGGTATCGCCGTTCAGAAGCCCCGGCTTGGGCTGCGTCAACGCCCACACGATACGCGCCAGAGCGACGAAAAACAGGCTCACACCCAAGGTCTTGTGCATCGAAAAAAGCAGCGTTGCCCAGTCGATCAGGCTCTGCGACGCGCCGCCTTCGGACGCGCGGACCTGATCGGCCAGATCGCTGGCGATCAGCCCCAGCGCAAACAGGCCGAGGATCAGAAGGGCGGTCAGCCAGTGAAAGAATTTCGCGACCGAACCGTAGGAGTCGCGTGTATTGGAAAGGGCCATGTAGGTTGCATCCCATGCGGTGAAAAGACGGGCGGATTGCCTGACCCTACACTAGCGTACGTGGTGCGACGGGCAATGCCAGGTTCTGCAGAGGAAGTGTTCGCAAATGCACGGGCTGGCGGGATCGGTGGGCGGCGCTTTGCCATTGTCCGTTGCCACCGGCAGGCAGGCGCGGTATCCGAAAGAAAAGGCTATAAGGAGACAGGCAGCATGAGCCGCGCATTCATATTTCCGGGGCAGGGCGCACAGACCATCGGTATGGGCAAGGCATTGGCCGACGCTTATCCGGCGGCACGGGCGGTCTTTGCCGAGGTGGACGAGGCGCTCGGCGAAAAACTGTCGGCGCTGATCTGGGAGGGTGATCAGAACGATCTTACCCTGACGCGGAACGCGCAGCCCGCGCTGATGGCCACATCACTGGCGGCCTTGCGTGCGCTGGAGGCCGAAGGCGTGACGCTCGATGCCGCACAATTCGTGGCCGGGCATTCGCTGGGAGAATATTCGGCGCTGGCCGCTGCGGGTGCACTCAGCATCGCGGATGCCGCACGGCTGTTGCGGACGCGTGGTGCGGCGATGCAGGAGGCCGTGCCGGTAGGCGTCGGCGCCATGGCCGCGGTGCTCGGGCTTGATCTGGCGGCGGTGCGAGAGGTCGCGGAGGCGGCCGCCGAGGGCCAGATCTGTCAGGCTGCCAACGACAATGATCCGGGGCAGGTCGTGGTTTCTGGCCACGCCGAAGCGGTCGAGCGGGCAATCCATCTGGCCAAGGAGCGCGGCGCGAAACGCGCGATGCTGCTGCCGGTCAGCGCGCCGTTTCACTGCGCATTGATGGCGCCCGCCGCGCAGGTGATGCAAGAGGCACTGGCCGAGGTCGATCTGAACACACCGCAGGTACCGCTGGTGGCCAATGTGCTGGCCGAGGCGGTCAGCGATCCGGCACAGATCCGGGAACTGCTGGTCAGCCAGGTCACAGGGGCGGTGCGCTGGCGCGAAAGCGTGATGTTCATGGCGCGCGAAGGTGTGACCGAAACATGGGAAATCGGCGCTGGCAAGGCGCTGTCGGGCATGGTGCGCCGGATCGAGCGGGAGATTGCAGTGCGCAATGTCGGCGCGCCTGACGATGTACGGGCCGCGGCTGAGGCGCTGAACGGCTGAATCGGGAAGCAGAGATTTTTCACGAAAAATCTGCACCCGGGGCACTGAGACAAGGAAGGAACGCAAATGTTCGATTTGACGGGAAAGACAGCGCTGATCACCGGTGCATCCGGTGGCATTGGCGGGGCGATTGCCCGCGCATTGCACGGTGCGGGTGCTACGGTGGGGCTGAGCGGCACACGGGTCGACCCGCTGGAGGCGCTGGCCGCAGAGCTGGGCAGCCGCGCGCATGTGCTGCCTTGCGATCTGAGCGATGCCGAGGCGGTGAACGCGCTGCCCAAACAGGCAATAGAGGCGATGGGCGGCCTTGATATCCTGGTGAACAATGCAGGGATCACCCGTGACCAGATATTTATGCGCATGTCAGACGAAGACTGGCAAACCGTTCTCGATGTGAACCTGACCAGCACCATGCGGCTCTGCCGGGCGGTGATGCGCCCAATGATGAAGGCGCGTTGGGGCCGGATCGTGAACATCAGTTCCATCGTCGGCGCGACCGGCAATCCGGGGCAGGCCAACTATGCCGCCTCCAAGGCGGGCATGGTCGGAATGACAAAATCCATCGCCTACGAGGTGGCGAGCCGCGGAATCACCGCAAATGCGGTCGCCCCCGGTTTCATCGCTACGCCGATGACCGACAAGCTGACGGATGAGCAGAAGGAAAAGATTAACACGCAAATTCCCGCCTCGCGCATGGGTTCGCCCGAAGAGGTTGCTGCCGCCGTGCTCTACCTTGCCAGCGCCGAGGCCGGTTATGTGACCGGCACCACGCTGCATGTGAACGGCGGAATGGCGATGCTTTGACCCGCAGCACAGGCGGAGCGATTGCGGCCGCGTCGCGGGCCAGAGCGGGCGTGGTGGCGTTGCGTTGAAGGGGCGCCAAGGCACGGAAAGAATTGGTAAATCTCTGCCGAGTCGGAGGCGAATCCCGACGCCCCCAAAGGGTTGTCTGGCAGCGTGTCTTGACACCTGCAAAGTGCAATCGCCCCTTGTATTCTTTGCGTATCTAGCCGATCTTTGAAAGGATTTGCCAAAGCCTCGCCATGTGTTATAGGCGGCGCAGATTTGCCGGGGGCCGGGCCAAGAGCCGCTCTGGCGGTCCGGGTCCGGGCCAGAATACCCGCCCCTCCAGGGCGCAAACAGCCGCCCCGGAGGGGCACCACTCAAGGCCACTTCCCGTCTCGGGCGGGGGCGATAACGGGCCATGGCGCCCAAAGACGATGAGGATTATATCATGAGCGACATCGCAGACCGCGTGAAGAAAATCGTTGTAGAGCATCTGGGCGTAGAAGAAGACAAGGTGACTGAAAACGCCTCGTTCATCGACGACCTGGGCGCAGACAGCTTGGACACGGTCGAGCTGGTCATGGCGTTCGAAGAAGAGTTCGGGATCGAAATTCCCGACGACGCGGCCGAGACGATCCAGACCTTTGGCGATGCGGTGAAGTTCATCAAGGAAGCCTCCTGAGCGTTCAGCCCGGCTGAGACTTTTTCATAGGCCCTCGCCAGTCGGCGGGGGCCTTTGCCGTTTCTGGGGGTGCGAAAAAAGCGGCTGAAAGGCGCGAATGACGCGGCGGATGCCGATTTGGTTATATCGCGCGACGGGTGTAGGGTGCCAATATCGAGCTGGCCCCGGCACAGTGCAGGGGTGCGCTAGCGCGATCAATCGGGGGCAGCCTGCCATGATTATCTATCCCACACTCGAAATTCTGGACGGTAAATGCGTGTCGCTGACACGTGGACGCATCGACGAGCCGCTGCTGTGGCATGTCGACCCTGTTGAGCGCGCCAAGAGTTTTGCGGCGGCTGGCGCCGAGTGGATGCACCTCACCGATATCAACGGTCTGAAGGGCGAAGACACCAATGCGGCATTGTGCGAAGAGATCATCCGCAGCGCCGGGATCCCGGTGCAGTTTGGCGGTGGGTTCCGCACCCACGATCAGGTGGCGAACTGGATCGACAAGGGGGCCGGGCGCATCGTGATCGGCACCATGGGCACGCGAGAGCCCGACCTGCTGCGCCGTCTGGCCAAGCTCTATCCGGACCAGATCGTGTTGGCCGTCGATATCTTCGAAGGCTACATCATGACCGACGGTTGGCGTTCGCGCAGCAGCTTTACGCCCGAATCCTATGTCACAGCTTTTGACGATGCGCCGCTTGCGGGGGTCATCGTCACCGACATCGACGCCGATATCGCCGATCGGGATGCGAGTCTCGGGGTGATTTCCGGTCTGGCCGCGCAGACCCGCCACCCGGTGATCGCCCGCGGCACCGTGCGCGGGATCGATGACGTGGCCCGCCTGAAATATGTCAAGAACATCTCCGGCACGCTGATCGGTCGCGCCTTGCTGGCGCGTGACGTGGATCTGGGCGAAGTCCTTGCAATGGCAGCCGCAGCGCCCGAACCGGTGGCCGATTTCCAGTAACGGGCGGGCATCCGCGCGCAGGCGCAATTTGCGGCTTTCCCCTTCCGGCTTTTTCTTGCCCCTCGGGTGCAAGCCGGGGTATGCACTGCCCAAGAAGCAGATTGAGGGGGCCGCTATATGCGCCGTGTCGTTATTACTGGCCTGGGATTGGTCACACCGCTGGCTTCCGGCGTCGAAGAGACTTGGAGCCGCCTGTTGGCCGGTGAGTCCGGGGCAGGGCCGATCACACGGTTCGATGCGTCTAATGTGCTTACGAAATATGCCTGCGAAGTGCCTTATGGCGACGGCTCGGACGGCACGTTCAATCCTGACCACTTCATGGAGCCGAAAGAGCGCCGCAAGGTCGATGATTTCATCCTTTACGGTGTTGCGGCAGCCCAACAGGCGGTCGAGGACGCGAACTGGATGCCCGAGGACGAGGAAAGCCGCCTGCGCACCGGTGTGATGATCGGGTCGGGTATCGGCGGGTTGCAGTCCATCGAACAGACGACATTGGTGATCCGTGACAAGGGCGTGCGGCGGGTATCGCCGTTTTTCATCCCCGGCGCGCTGATCAATCTCATCTCGGGACAGGTCGGCATCCGCTACGGCTTCAAGGGGCCGAACCATGCGGTTGTGACGGCCTGCTCGACCGGCGCGCATGCGATTGGCGATGCTGCGCGGCTGATCATGTTCGGGGACGCCGACGTGATGGTCGCAGGCGGGGCAGAGGCGGCGATCTGCGAGATCGGCATCGCCGGGTTCAACGCCTGCAAGGCCCTGAGCACCAAACGCGCGGACGATCCCAAATCCGCTAGCCGTCCCTATGATGCGGATCGCGACGGCTTCGTGATGGGCGAGGGCGCGGGCATTGTTGTTCTGGAAGAGCTGGAACATGCTCAGGCGCGCGGCGCGAAAATCTATGCCGAAGTGCTGGGATACGGCCTGTCGGGCGATGCCTATCACATCACCGCGCCCTCCGAGGATGGCGATGGTGGCTACCGCGCCATGCAGAGCGCGCTGAAACATGCGGGCGTCGATGCGGCAGACGTGGATTACATCAATGCGCACGGCACCTCGACCATGGCCGACACGATCGAGCTGAAGGCGGTCGAGCGGCTGCTCGGCGACGCTGCGGGCAAGGCGACGATGAGTTCGACCAAATCCGCAACCGGGCACCTTCTGGGCGCTGCGGGGGCGATCGAAGGCATCTTTTCCATTCTCGCGATTCGCGATCAGGTCGCGCCGCCGACGATCAATCTGGACAATCCCGCGGTCGAAACGCCGATTGATCTGGCCCCCAACGCCAAGCGTCCGCGCAAGGTCGATATTGTCATGTCCAACAGCTTTGGGTTTGGCGGCACCAATGCGAGCCTGTGTATCGGGAAATTGCGATAATGTGGCGTCATATTGCCTCGAATGCACTGACATTCCTGGTGGTTTTGGCCTTCCTTCTGGGGGGCGTGATCCTCTGGGGGCAGACCAGCTACAATGCTGAAGGCCCGCTGGAAGAGCAGATTTGCCTGCGGGTCGAACGCGGCAGCTCCATGCGGCGCGTGTCGACCAAGCTGGCGGCGGAAAAGGCCGTGACCAACGCCGCAATTTTCCGCATCGGCGCCGAATATACCGACAAGAGCGAAGCGCTGAAAGCGGGTAGCTGGCTTATTCCCAAGCACGCCAGCATGTCCGAGATCACCGAGATCATCACCAAGGGCGGCGCCAGCACCTGCGGCACCGAGGTCGTCTATCGCATCGGCGTCACCCGCTCCGAGGTCGAGGTTCGCGAACTGGATCCGGCCACCGGCCGCTACGTGGAAAAAGCCGCGTTTGATCCCAAGGAAGAGACCGCACCGGCCGAATTCACGGAAGTGCGCGATGAATCCGATACGCGCTACCGCGTTGCCGTTGCCGAAGGCGCAACCAGTTGGCAGATTGTCGATGCGTTGAAATCCGTCGATGTCCTGACAGGCGAAGTGGAGGTGATCCCGCCCGAAGGCAGCCTGGCGCCCGACAGCTACGAGGTGCGTGAAGACGATACCCGTGCGTCGGTCATTGCCCGCATGCAAGAGGCGCAAGAGGCCCTGGTCGCCGCAGCGTGGGAAAACCGCGATCCCGACCTGCCGCTGGCCAGCCCCGAAGAGATGCTGATCCTGGCGTCGATCATCGAAAAGGAAACCGGCGTGGCCGAGGAGCGTGGCCAAGTTGCCTCGGTCTTCATCAACCGGCTGAACCGTGGCATGCGCCTGCAGACCGACCCGACCGTGATTTACGGCATTACTGAAGGGAAGGGCCCGCTGGGGCGCGGGCTGCGTCAGAGCGAGTTGCGCCGCGAAACCCCGTGGAACACCTATGTCATCGACGGCTTGCCGGCGACGCCCATTGCCAACCCCGGTCGCGCCAGCATTCAGGCCGCTGTCAGCCCGGCGGCAACCGACTATGTGTTTTTCGTGGCTGACGGAACCGGCGGGCACGCTTTTGCCGAAACGCTGGACCAGCATAATGCCAATGTCGCCAAATGGCGCCAGATCGAAGCCGAGCGTAACCAGTCGGAATAATCGCTGACTTGTGCAGCGTCCCTGCGGCATGACGGCCTATTGACCGCATGTCCGCAGGCCGCCATGACCGACGAAAAATACAAAGGATATCGCATGGTACGCAGGGCCGAAAACGGCGCGGATCTGCAGGATCGCGAAAAATCGAAGCGCGTCGGCGCACTGCGTTCGCTCGCGCCTTTCATCGCACCCTACAGGCTGCTGGCAGTAGCTGCCGGTCTGGCCCTTGTGCTGACCGCCGGTGTTTCGCTGGTTCTGCCGCTTGCGGTGCGGCGGGTGATCGACAATTTCAATGCGGAAAACGGTGCGATCCTTGACCAGTATTTCTTGGCGGCGCTAGGCATTGCGGCGCTTCTGGCGGTGGGGACGGGGCTGCGATACGCACTGATTTCCAAGCTGGGCGAGCGGGTCGTTGCGGATGTCCGCAAGGCGGTGTTCGACCGGGTCATTGGCCTGAGCCCTGCGTTCTTCGAGCGCATCATGACGGGCGAAGTCCTGAGCCGGATCACCACCGATACCACGCTGATCCTCAGCGTGATCGGATCATCCATTTCTATCGCGCTGCGCAACCTGCTGATCTTTCTAGGCGGGCTGATCCTGATGCTCATCACCTCGGCCAAGCTGGCGGGCATGGTGTTGTTGATCGTGCCACTGGTGGTGGTGCCGATCCTGACGCTGGGCCGCCGCCTGCGCAAGCTGAGCCGCCAGAACCAGGACTGGATCGCCCAAAGTTCCGGCACCGCCTCCGAGGCGCTTCTGAGCGTGCAGACGGTGCAGGCCTTTACCCACGAAGACGCCACGCGCCTCAACTTTGCCGACGTGACCGAGCATAGCTATGAAGCGGCACGCGAACGGGTGCGTACCCGCGCCATCATGACGGTGATCGTGATTTTCCTCGTCTTTGCCGGTGTCGTTTGCGTGCTGTGGTTCGGGGCCCATGCCGTGCGCGCGGGCGAGTTGACGGCAGGCACGCTGGTCCAGTTCGTTATCTATTCCGTCATGGTTGCGGGCGCCGTTGCCGCCCTCTCGGAAATCTGGGGAGAGTTGCAACGTGCCGCAGGCGCGACCGAGCGGCTGGTCGATCTGCTGAACACGCAGGATCCGGTCGCCGACCCGGTGGCCCCGGTGGCCTTGCCCGCCACCGTCACCGGCGCGATCGGTTTCGAGGATGTGAGCTTCCATTATCCATCGCGCCCCGATGTGGCGGCGCTGGATGGGCTGACGCTGGATATCGCACCGGGCGAAACCGTGGCACTGGTCGGCCCGTCTGGGGCGGGCAAGACCACGGTGATCCAGTTGATCCAGCGGTTTTACGACCCCGAGTCAGGGCGTGTCACCCTCGACGGTATCGATTTGCGGGACATGCGGCGCGAGGACTTTCGGCGTCACATGGCGCTGGTGCCGCAGGACCCGGTGATCTTTGCCACCTCGGCGCGCGAAAACATCCGGTTCGGGCGTCTTGACGCAACCGATGCAGAGGTCGAAGCGGCCGCGCAGGCCGCCGCTGCGCATGAATTCATCACCGCTCTGCCCGATGGCTATGACAGCCAGGTGGGCGAGCGCGGCGTGATGCTGTCGGGGGGGCAGAAACAGCGTATCGCCATCGCCCGTGCGATCCTGCGGGATGCGCCGGTGCTGCTTCTTGATGAGGCCACCTCGGCGCTGGACGCCGAGAGCGAACGCGCGGTCCAGCATGCTGTCGAAGCTCTGGCCCGTGGGCGCACCACGATCATCGTTGCGCACCGTCTGGCCACGGTCAAGAAGGCGGACAGGATCATCGTGATGGAAGATGGCCGCATCGCCGCGACCGGGACTCATGACAGCCTGGTGGCCGAGGGGGGGCTCTATGCGCGCCTGGCAAAGCTGCAGTTCACAGATGGGGATGCTGGCTAAAAAACATGCGCGCTGCCCATGGTTATTGGCTCGCGAACACCCGTCAATTTCAGGACCGACGCGCTGCGCCGGTCCTTATTGTTTCTGCGCTTGTTTGTAGCCACCGCGCTCAGTTGGCCGGACCAGAACCACGGTCGCAAAAGAGATCAAGCATTTCGGGCATTTTGCGCAATAGTAATGGCCATCAGGCGTGAAGCTCTCAGGCCCGTCGAAGAAGATCTGCTGCGGTGCATTTTCCCTGCCGGATCAGACAGCGGGACGAAACCTAACAATCATCGCGACCAAGAGGTGGGCATTGTCATTCGGGCGATCATCCCGCCGACCTACTGAAATCTACTGATTCGCACGGTGCTGGCGCATCCGCGCCATGATCCCAGTAGACTGGCGGGCGAATCTGGAGAAGGCAGACATGCTTTTGAGGACTGGACAGCGCCCGGTGCTTGGCTAGTGTGGACCCATGAAGATCGCAACCGCCGCCTATCCGCTGGACCCGCTGAAAAGCTGGTCAGAATATTCTGAAAAGCTCACGGATTGGGTGAGTCGTGCCGCCGGGCAGGGGGCCGAGTTGCTGGTCTTTCCCGAATATGGCGCGATGGAACTGTCGATGCTCGCTGGCCCCGAAGTGGCGGGCGATCTCGAAGGCTGCCTGCACGCGGTCTCGGACCGGATTGCGGATGCCGACGATCTGCATGCCGACCTGGCCGCCAGGTACAAGGTGCATATCCTCGCCGCCTCGGCACCGGTCTTTGACGAGGCCGTGGGCGAGCGGCCCGCGAACCGGGCACGGCTCTTTTCGCCCACCGGTGGGCGCGGGGTGCAGGACAAGCAAATCATGACCCGATTCGAGCGCGAGCCCTGGGACATCGCACCGGGCGGCCCGTTGCAAGTATTTGACACGAGCTTAGGCAAACTCGCAGTGCTCATTTGCTATGACAGCGAATTTCCACTGCTGGGCCGCGCGGTCTCCGAGGCCGAAATGATTCTGGTGCCATCATGCACCGAGGCATTGGCCGGCTACTGGCGTGTGCGCATCGGTTCAATGGCCCGCGCGCTTGAACAGCAATGTGTCAGCGTGATGTCCTCGCTTGTGGGGGATGCACCATGGTCGCCCGCGACAGATGAGGGCACCGGCATGGGCGGTGTCTTCGGCCCGCCTGATATCGGGTTTCCTGCCACGGGCGTTCTGGCTGAAGGAGTGCTGAATCAGCCCGGCTGGACCTATGCCGAGGTCGATCTGGGCAAGGTCGCCCATGTGCGCGCCGATGGTGGCGTCCTCAACCGGACCCACTGGCAAGAGCAGTCCGGGCGCGACGCTTCGTCCATATTGACACGACTTGGCTGACAAAACGCTTTAGAGGCTTGAAAATCCCGGCGAATGGGGCCATTTAGTGCCGCATCCGCATTTTGGCGGATAAGTGGATGTAGGAGACCACATGGCCAAGGAAGATACGCTCGAATTTCCCGGTGTCGTCAAGGAACTCCTGCCGAACGCGACATTCAGGGTCGAGCTGGAAAACGGCCATGAGATCATCGCGCACACGGCAGGCAAGATGCGCAAGAATCGCATCCGTGTTCTGGCTGGCGACAAGGTACAGGTCGAGATGACCCCATATGATCTGACCAAGGGCCGGATCAACTATCGATTCAAATAGGGCGAAGCGCCGCTTCGCCCCGTGCGGGAAAGCGTTCTGCCAAACGCGGAATGCGCCGCACCCGGTCGCAATGCAGGGTGACACCATGACGTTTTCCCCTGACCCGGTCTGCAAACTGATCCTCGGCTCTGCCAGCCCGCGTCGCCGCGAGTTGCTGGCGCAGATCGGCGTGGTCGCGGATGATATTCGCCCGCCCGATATTGACGAGACACCCCACAAGGCAGAGCTGCCGCGCCCCTATTGCATTCGCATGGCGCGGCAAAAGGCGCAGGCGATCATTTCAGGCGCCGATGAGATCGTCCTGTCTGCGGATACCACCGTTGCGCTGGGGCGGCGTATACTGGGCAAACCTGCCGATGTCGGAGAGGCTGCGGAGTTTCTGCTGGCGCTTTCGGGGCGCAGACACCGCGTGATCACCGCCGTGGCGGTGCGGCGCGGCGACCAGATATGGCAGCGCGACGTGCTCAGCCATGTCAAGATGAAGCGGCTCTCGGATATGGAACTGAACGGATACCTTGCCACCAACGACTGGCAGGGCAAAGCCGGCGGCTATGGCATACAGGGACCTGCGGGCGCGCTGATTCCTTGGCTGAGCGGGTCATTCACCGGCGTTGTAGGTCTGCCATTGGCCGAGACCGCAACCCTATTGCAGGCGGCGGGCTATCCGCTCTGGAGGCAGATCACATGAAGGGACGCACAATCGTTCTGGACCATATTGACGATACCGAGGCAGCGGCGCTGCTGGTGGATGGCGTGCTCGACGATCTGCTGGTGGACAGCGATGGCCCGCGGCCCGGCGCGATCTACCGGGCCATTGCCGACCGTCCCGTCAAGGGGCAGGGCGGCATGTTCCTGCGCACCCCGGACGGCTCGGCCTTTCTGCGGCAGGTCAAGGGGCTGGCGCCGGGGCAGTCGCTGCTGGTGCAGGTCACGGGCCATGCCGAGCCGGGCAAGGCGATCCCGGTCACGCAAAAACTGCTGTTCAAGAGCCGCTATGCCATCGTGACCCCCGGCGCGCCGGGGCTGAACGTGTCGCGCAGCATCCGCGACGAGGACCGGCGCGACAGCCTGCTGGAAATCGCCCATGCCGAGATGGAGCCCGGCCCGATGGGGCTGATCCTGCGATCCTCCTGCGCCGAGGCCGATTCGGAGGAAATCGCCGAAGACATTCGCGCCATGATCGATCTGGCTCACGCGGTCACAAGCGATTCGCAAGGCGATGCCGAGACGCTGACCGAGGGCGACGCGCCGCACCTTCATGCCTGGCGCGAATGGCAGGCAGAGGACGTGCACAGCGCGCCGGACGGCTTTGCCGATCTCGGTGTGCTCGACCAGCTCGAGGCGCTGCGCAGCCCGCTGGTGCCGCTCTCCGGCGGTGGCTCGATCTATGTGGAGCCGACCCGCGCGCTGATTGCCGTGGATGTGAACACCGGCGGCGATGCCAGCCCCGCCGCAGCCCTCAAGGCGAACTACGCCGCGGCCCGCGCGCTGCCGCGCCAGTTGCGCCTGCGGGGCTTGGGCGGGCAGATCACGCTTGATCTGGCACCGATGGCGAAAAAGGACCGTCGCCCGTTCGAAACCGCCCTACGCTCGGCATTTCGGGCCGATGTGACCGAAACCGCACTTGTCGGATGGACCCCGCTGGGCCATTTCGAGCTGCAGAGGAAGCGTGACCGCGCGCCGCTGGAGAGTTGCCTGCCATGAAATGCCCGATCTGCTCAAAGCCGACCACACACGCCTTTCGCCCGTTCTGTTCGCAGCGCTGTGCGGATATCGACCTCGGAAAATGGCTGAGCGGTGACTACGCGGTCCCCTCGCGCGACCCCGAGGATATCGAAGCCGCGGCGGAGACTACAGAGGCCGCCCGGGACACATCCTCCAAGTCACATTGAATTATTTGGTCTTACCCTCTGGACAGCCCCGCAGGCCTCGCCTAGAACGCGCTCACCCGAACGCTTTCGCGTTCCCCGTGCCCGGGTAGCTCAGGGGTAGAGCAGTGGATTGAAAATCCTCGTGTCGGTGGTTCGATTCCGCCCCCGGGCACCATTTAAATTGTTATTCCAAAGTTCTCAGAGGCTTAGGGGGCGATATTGTCCCACCTCTTGCTATCGCTTTGAAAAGTGGGACACTTTTGTCCTACTTTCGTTCCCCTACCATGCGCTTCAGGGCGCTTTCTGCGCGAGCCCTCTGACTGGCAGCGCGCGTATAACGGGTGACTTCCTTTGAAGTCCGATGCCCTGTAATCGCCATAATCTCAAATTCAGTGCAGCCTATTTCCGCGAGCCGTGCCGCGGCGGCTTTGCGGAGCCCGTGAACAGAGCATTGAGGCAAGTCGGCTTCGTCGCACCACTTGCGAAAACGGTTACCAAATCCATTCGAGGTAAAGGGCTTATTGAAAGCCGTGACAAGGAAGGTCAGGTCGCCAGTGGGACTGGCATCGATGATCCGCTGAAGATCCCCTACAATCGGGATTTCCTGCCGGACGGGCGAGCGGTTCCGGTTTTTGTGCTGGGTGAAAACCAGCCACCCGTCGCAAACGTGCTGCTTCCCAAACTGGACCAAATCGGAGCGCCGTTGACCAGTATAGAGTGCGAGGGCGAGCGCCAGCCGTGCCATGGATCCGACCGGGTGCTTCTGTTCAAATTTTTCGATTTCGGCTAGGGTCCAAGTATGGAAGCCGTCGGGATTCTTCGGGCTGAGATATTCAATTTCTGTCGCCGGGTTTCGGTCGTGCAGGTCATAACGGACAGCGAATTTGTATAGCTGCCGAAGTGCCTTAACCATCCCATTTGCGGCTTCTGGGCGCTCCATCATCTCGTCGCGTCGTGCCCGGATATGCCTCGGCTGAAGGAGGGCGAATGGCTTTTCTCCGTCGTTCTTATTTTGACAGAAACGTTCCAGGATACTTCTGCGAACCATCTGTGTCCTAGGGGACAGTTCCCGGAACATAGCGGACTTGAAGTATTCCATGCAGAGGAAGCGCACCGATCCCGGGGGCATCTGCGTCAAATTAGGCGTATGCTTGGCCTTCGTTTCGCCCGCGAAAGCGGCCTGGTAGGCGGCGAGAAACTGAGGAGAACCAATTGGACCGGGAAGCCTGATTTTCTTGCCGTTCCGACGGAAGTAAATGCGAACGTTGCCGTGGCGGTCGGTATCCTCGACGATATATTTCAAACGTATTTTCATGGTTTTCCCAGTCAGGTTCAGCCGTCCCAGGGATTGTGGTCGACGTCCCCGTCACTCGGCAAATCTTCGAAGAAACGATCAAGGGCGCGCACGTCCCAGACCTTTCTCCCATCGATTCTCTTTGGCTTGGGCATTCGTCCGTCCGAAACCATTTCGTCGAATTTGGTCGCTCCCACACCGATGTAGCCGGCGGCCAGAACACGCGATAGCCCGCGTTGTGTAGGTGGTTGAACCGCCCGGCTTCGGCCAAGGGGATGAAAGTCATCGATGCGCAATGGTTTCACCATAATCTAGGCCGGGCAGGGTTGAGCCATTGTAGCCGACGCCTGTTGAGAGGTGGGTAAAGCTCTCGAGGCTGCGCGCCCAAGCATCCAGGTCCAACGCAACTGAGGTTGCGTGAATATTGCGTATTTCTGTCGGAAGAAAGCGTGAGTCCCAGTAGACCATTATCCTCATCCCCTTAATTTACCATCACCTTACCGCGGAAATTTTAAGCCAACATTTAAGAGGTGGATCGACACCGGCTCCCTTGCGCGAGGATCTCGCGCAAATCGACGTTGACGACCACGGATGTCCACGCAACCGGCAGCAGGCCCCCTCTCTCAACCTCATCTTCACTCACTCCCGGATAGGCCCGATCCTCGGCGGAAGCAGGGCTGTTTCTGTCACCTCGGGGATGTCATGCAACGCGTCAAATGCCTTGACGTGTCCTGCCAGGGTCAGGGCAAGATCGGCGCGCCCGTAGGGCGGGTTTTCCAGCGAGGATCGCAACTCACGATCAAGGTGCTGGGCCCACTCCTTGGTCACGCTGCTTGGAGCTGTGCCGGGGTTCCAAGACAGGATCTTCGGTACCGGGTTAGTTGATGCCCTCATCCCCGTTTCGACAACCACCTGCTGCAACTGTCGCCATACAGGGGTCCAGGGCAGCTCGAGGAACGTCCGAAGTAACCTGATGCCATCTGAATGCGTTTTGCGCCGGGGTTCATGAGGGGCTTTGTTGCATAAATCGCTTCAGGGATTCACTGTGTGAATCCAGCATGATAGCTGGGCGACATGAGCAGTTGGGCCCCTACGAAGTACAAGACCAGGAACTGGCCTTCGTACAACACAGCG
>Ga0209344_10001149_pt1 | contig 36694 bp, 35 predicted proteins | sample Cruoilmetagenom6_FD_187293 | JGI IMG/M metagenome (GOLD analysis project Ga0209344, IMG submission 187293) | Oil polluted marine microbial communities from Coal Oil Point, Santa Barbara, California, USA - Santa Barbara Oil Seep Sample 6 (SPAdes)... | ecosystem: Environmental > Aquatic > Marine...
GCAGATATTTCTGACTTCGGCTTATCGGTTTGCAGACGTGTCAGTAATCGCGCCATTTGACTATGTGTCGATGTTGTTGGCGCTGCTGATCGGTTATTTCATATTTGGGGAAATCCCAACGTTAGTAATGCTTTCGGGTGCATTATTGGTGATCGCAGCGGGTATTCTGATCATCTGGCGCGAACGCGCGTTGGGGTTGGAACGCAACAAACAACGCAAGGCAATGCCACCCGGGGGGTGAGGCAAACGCATCAGGCGTGAAAGCGCGCGCTGTTGCGCTGATCATATTTCGGGCGTTGCGACCTGTGCCTATTCCCGCACCAATTTTTCATACCCTTTCGCGATCTCTCGGGTCAGGGCGCCGACTTCAAAGTTGTAATCACCTATCTGGCCCACGGGGGTAACTTCGGCAGCTGTACCTGTCAGCCAGCACTGTTCAAAACTTTCCAGTTCATCGGGCATGATGTGGCGTTCATGCACCTTGATCTGGCGATCCTTCAACATGCCGATCACGGTTTGGCGGGTCAGACCATTCAGAAAACAATCGGGATCAGGTGTGTGGACTTCGCCATCGCGCACAAAGAACATGTTGGCCCCGGTCGCCTCGGCCACATAGCCGCGATAGTCAAACATCATTGCGTCGGAACAGCCTTTGGCTTCGGCTGCGTGTTTTGACATGGTGCAGATCATGTAAAGGCCGGCCGCTTTGGCATGGCAAGGGATGGTTTCTGGCGAAGGGCGTTTCCATTTGGAAATATCCAGCTTGGCGCCTTTCATTTTAGCGTCCCCGTAATAGGCACCCCATTCCCAGGTGGCGATGGCCAGTCGCACAGGATTACGTTCAGCGGCAACACCCATGTCTTCGCCTGCACCGCGCCATGCAACGGCGCGCACGTAAGCGTCGGTGAACCCGTTTGCAATCAGGACTTCCTGTTTTGCAGCTTCAATTTCGTCGACAGTGTAAGGGATTTCAAAATCGAGCAGACTGGCCGAATTGCGCAAGCGCTGCGAATGTTCGCGGCTTTTGAATATTTTACCACCGTAGCAACGCTCACCTTCAAAAACGCTGGAAGCATAATGCATGGCATGGGTCAGAATGTGCACGTTTGCATCGCGCCAATCTATCAGCTTGCCGTCCATCCATATTTTGCCGTCGCGGTCATCATATGCGCCTGCCATTTGGGCGTCCTCCAGTTTCGACCTTTGGCCGATTTGCAAAAGTTGCGCACTTAGGTCCGATACGGACATAATATTACGCGAAATCTGGATTTTGCTAGCAATTGATTCTTGGAAAGTCAACAAGACTGACATAAAATCAGATAACGAAGCAAAAAAGTGATATATGAGGGATCAGATGGCAGAAGGTGCGGGCCGTGGTGGGCCGGGTGGTGAAAACCTGTTGTTTCTGACCGACGAGCAACTGAAAAAAGGCATTGAAGCGATGTTCTTCGCCTATCAGGGTTTTACCGCCGATCCTGACCGGATTTTGGATAATTACGCCTATGGTCGCGCCCATCATCGCGCCGTGCATTTCATTAACCGAAGCCCCGGAACCACGGTTAACAACCTGCTGGCAATACTGGGTGTAACCAAACAATCGTTGAACCGGGTGTTGCGAACGCTGATAGATGACGGGTTGGTTGCCAGTCAAATCGGGAAACGGGACAAACGTGAGCGTCATCTGCATCTGACCGAAAAAGGGGCGGATCTGGAAAAGGAATTGTCGCTCGCGCAGCGCGCCCGAATGCGAAAAGCATTTAGCGCTGCCGGGCCCGAAGCAGTTTCAGGCTTTCGGCATGTTTTGGAAGCGATGATGGATGCTGATATGCGACGACATTATAATTCTTTGAAGGATAGTACGCCATGATTGTCAGTGAAGCACACCTGCTGATTGTTGATGATGACGAGCGCATTCGCGGACTTTTGCAAAAGTTTCTGATCCGCAGCGGGTTTTTTGTTTCGGCGGCAAGGGACTCCGCACATGCGCGCCGCATCCTGAGCGGTCTGGAATTTGATATGATTGTTCTTGATATCATGATGCCGGGGGAAGATGGGATAAGTTTCACTAAATCCTTGCGCGAATCCATCACCACGCCAATCCTGTTGTTAAGTGCAAAAGGTGAAACCGAGGAACGGATTGTCGGGTTGGAAGCGGGGGCGGATGATTATCTGGCCAAACCATTTGAACCAAAGGAACTATTGCTGCGAATAAACGCCATTCTGCGACGTGTTCCACAGGTGGAAGAAGACAGCGGTGTTCCCAAGGTTTTGCACCTGGGGCCGATAAGGTACGATGTAGAACGTGGAGAGATGTGGCGGGGAGAGGAACTGGTGCGTCTGACTGCAACCGAAAGCGAATTGATGAAAATATTTTCCACCAACCCGGCAGAACCGGTAAGCCGGAATGAACTGGTTGAAAAACTGGGAAGAGACAAAGGGCAGGCGCAGGAACGGGCTGTGGATGTACAGATTACCCGATTGCGCCGTAAAATCGAAGAAGATCCGAAACAACCCAGATATCTGCAAACGGTTCGCGGGGCCGGATATATGCTGGCACCAGACTAACTGGGATGGTTTGGGATTGCTGAATGCGCCTCCGGCGGGGATATTTGGACTGAAAAGAAGCGGTGGTAACAAGGTATGACGACGGCCCTGATAAGCCATCCTGATTGTTTTTCGCATATCAATCCGCCTGGCCACCCGGAACAGGTTGCCCGCCTTGACGCGGTGTTGGGTGCGCTTGAGGGGCTGGACCCATTGCGCGTGAGCGCGCCGATGGCCACCGAGGACGATTTGCTGCGCGTTCATCCCAAAGCACATGTCGAAGCCGTTCGCAATATTGCCCCGGAGAGCGGCCTGATATCACTGGATGCAGATACGCATATGTCGCCAGGATCGTTAGGCGCAGCATATCGTGCCGCTGGCGCATGCGTCAGAGCGGTGGATATGGTGTTGGGAGGAGAAGCAGGAAACGCATTTTGCGCAGTGCGTCCACCGGGGCATCATGCTGAACGGGAAACGCCGATGGGGTTTTGCCTGTTTGGAAACCTGTCTGTTGCAGCAAAATATGCACTGGATCACTATGGATTGAAACGCGTTGCGATCATTGATTTTGACGTGCATCACGGCAATGGGACGCAGGATTTGCTGGAAGATGATGACCGCGTGTTCTTTGCATCCACTCATCAGATGCCACTTTATCCCGGCACCGGGTATGCTTATGAAGATGGCGCATATGACAATGTGCTGAATGTACCACTGGACCCAATGTCAGGCAGCGCGGCAATGCGGAGCGCTTACAGCGACGTGGTATTCCCCGCGATTTCCAAGTTCAGGCCAGAATTGATTCTAATATCGGCCGGGTTTGACGCGCACAGGGATGATCCGCTGGCGCAACTGAACTGGGATACTGAAGATTTCGCCTGGGTTACGGCCGGAATTTGTGACCTTGCAGATGCTTGCTGTCAGGGGCGGGTGGTCTCGACACTGGAGGGCGGATATGATCTGACTGCGCTTGGCCAATCAACGGCGGCGCATGTGAAAATATTGATGGGGCGGGGCAAATGAGCGACAAAAAAGTTACCGATATGAGCTTTGAAGACGCCATGAAAGAACTTGAGGCTGTGGTCGGGCAACTGGAACGTGGCGATGTGCCGCTTGAGGATTCAATCAAACTATATGAGCGAGGCGCCGCCTTGAAGAAACGCTGCGAGACAAAACTGAAGGAAGCAGAAGAAAAAGTTGCGGCGATTACGCTGGATAGTGAAGGTAATCCCAACGGAACCAGAACTGTTGAGGGGCTGTAACGCAACAACCGGGTTGCTGGAAAAACTTGAATACCTCCGGTGGGGATATTTATGAACAGAAGAAATTAGAAGGCTTGCGCGGGGTGTTTCAGGAGCGTTTGAATGACTGCGCGGTTCAGGTTTCAACCTGTCTGAACCGCATAATTTCAAGTTTTGAAGATGTGCCCGTGACCAGGGCGATGGCACATGCCACATCTGGTGGAAAACGGCTGCGCGCGTTCCTGGTAATGGAATCGGCTGCGCTTTGCGCTGTTCCCGATAGCGCATCCGTTTGGGCCGCTGCCGCCGTTGAGGCAATGCACGCCTATTCGCTGGTGCATGATGACCTTCCTTGCATGGATAATGATGATCTGCGACGCGGCCGGCCCACGGCGCATGTGAAATGGGATCAGGCAACTGCGGTGCTGGCGGGGGATGCGTTGCAAACGCTGGCTTTTGAGTTGTTGGCCAGCGCAGAATTGCATTCTGACCCGGCTGTTCGACTGGCATTGATTACGTCATTGGCCAGATCTGCAGGGGCTGGGGGGATGGTATTGGGACAAGCCCAGGATATTGCTGCTGAAAGCGCAAAACAGGGTCTAACGCTGGAAGAAATCACTGTTTTGCAGGGAAATAAAACCGGGGCGTTGATAAAGTGGTCTGCGCAGGCGGGTGCACATATGGCTGGGGTCGATCCGGAACCTCTGGGTGCTTATGCTGATGCGCTTGGATTGGCATTTCAGATTGCCGACGATGTTATGGATGTGGAAGGTGATGCAACAAAAGCGGGCAAGAGATTGCAAAAAGACGCATTCGCCGGCAAGGCAACTTTTGTGTCCATGCTGGGATTGCAGGATGCCAAAGCCCGCGCCAAAGAACTGGTAAAAGACGCAGAAGCCGCGTTAGCACCATATGGAGATAATGCTGATACCTTGTGTCAGGCAGCCCGGTTCGCTATTTCACGCGAAATGTAATACTCCGCCCTTGGGGGGCACATGTCAGAAAAACCCAACACACCACATCTGGACCGGGTAAATGTTCCCTCGGATCTGAATTCGTTTTCAGATGGTGAACTGGCAGCCCTGGCGGATGAATTGCGCACTGAGACTATATCAGCTGTGTCTGAAACCGGCGGGCATCTGGGGGCCGGGCTGGGTGTTGTTGAGCTGACAGTGGCATTGCACAGCGTTTTTGATGCACCGCGCGACCGGATCATATGGGATGTCAGCCATCAGACTTATCCGCACAAGATATTGACAGGGCGGCGCGACCGCATTCGTACATTGCGCCAGAAAGACGGGTTAAGCGGATTTACCAGGCGATCCGAAAGCCCGTATGACCCGTTTGGAGCAGCCCATTCATCGACATCGATTTCAGCAGCCCTTGGTTTTGCAGTTGCCCGCGATCTGGGGGGCACGCCTGAACACGGTATAGGCGATTGCATTGCGGTGATCGGCGACGGTGCGATGAGTGCCGGCATGGCTTATGAAGCGATGAACAATGCGGGGCATCTAGGCAAACGGCTGATCGTTATTCTGAATGACAATGAAATGTCGATTGCGCCACCAGTGGGCGCGATGTCCAGCTATTTGTCGCGTTTATATGCCGGCGCACCGTTTCAGGAACTGAAAGCCGCTGCCAAAGGCGCGGTTTCCCTGCTGCCACCACCGTTTCAGGAGGGCGCGCGTCGGGCCAAGGAAATGCTAAAAGGCATGACCGTTGGTGGCACGATGTTCGAAGAGCTGGGGTTTTCCTATGTCGGGCCGATAGACGGGCATGATCTGGAACAGCTTTTGTCACTGTTGCGCACAGTTAAGGAACGTGCAACCGGACCGATCCTGATCCATGTGATTACCCAAAAAGGCAAAGGATATGGCCCGGCAGAAGCCGCGGCAGATAAAGGGCACGGGGTTTCCAGCTTTGATCTGGTTACCGGTAAGCAGAATAAAGCGCCATCTAACGCGCCATCTTACACGAAAGTGTTTTCTGATGCGTTACTGGCAGAGGCGGCGTTGGATGATAAGATTGTTGCGGTAACCGCTGCCATGCCGGATGGGACGGGGTTGGGTTTGTTCGCTGAACGCTATCCCAGTCGTTGTTTTGATGTGGGAATTGCAGAACAACATGCAGTTACATTTGCTGCCAGTCTAGCCGCCGGAGGGGTGAAACCGTTTTGCGCGATTTATTCAACTTTCCTGCAACGAGGGTATGACCAGATTGTGCATGACGTGGCAATCCAGCACCTGCCTGTGCGGTTTGCCATTGATCGGGCTGGCCTGGTTGGGGCGGATGGTTCCACCCATGCGGGGGCGTTTGATGTTGCCTTTATGGCCAATCTGCCGGGCATGGTGGTGATGGCCGCGGCGGATGAGGCTGAGCTGGTGCGCATGGTTGCGACTGCGGCGGCCTATGATGACGGGCCGATTGCATTTCGCTACCCCCGCGGGGACGGGGTTGGGGTTGAACTGCCAGAGCGTGGCGACGTACTGGAGATTGGTAAAGGTCGGATTATTTCTGAAGGCGGGCGCGTTGCGATATTGTCCTTTGGTACAAGGTTAAATGAAGTACGAACGGCTTGTGAAAACCTGTCTGCCAAGGGAATCAATCCGACAATTGTCGACGCAAGGTTTGCCAAGCCTCTTGATAACGATCTGATCCTGCAACTTGTGGCGGATCATGAAGCACTGATCACAATTGAAGAAGGTGCAATCGGTGGATTTGGTAGCCATGTAGCGCAATTGTTGGCCGAACAATGCGTATTTGACGCTGGATTCAGATTTCGTTCGATGGTTTTGCCTGATAGTTTCATCGACCAGTCCAGCCCTGCTGATATGTACCGGGTCGCAAGGCTGAATGCCGAAGATATTGCCGCGAAGGTTCTGGATGTGCTGGGTGTTGCGGATATCAACAGTCGGTGCGCGTGAACTATATCTTGCGCCGCGCTACGCGCGTCGCGGTGCTTCCGGCGGGGATATTTTTGGGAAAAAGATTTCAGGCTTTGTTAAGAATCGCTTGAAGGCCGGATCTGTAGTCAGGGTATTTGAGTGTAATGCCGAGTTCTGATTTGATCCTGTCATTACGCACTTTTTTGGATTCTGCGTAGAAACTGCGGGCCATGGGTGTCATGTCTGCATCATCCCAGAGAATCGCTGGTGGGACCGGCTTGTTGAGCAGTTCTGCGGCATACGCAATCACGTCTTCAGGCGGGGCAGGTTCATCATCGCACAGGTTATAGATTGCACCGGGATTGGGGTTGGCAAAAGAGGCGAACAGGGTTTGTGCGATGTCATCGACATGAATTCTGCTGAAAACCTGACCGGGCTTGATGATCCGACGTGCACTACCATTTTTGACTTTTGCAAACGGGCCACGGCCTGGGCCGTAGATGCCCGCAAGACGAAAAATCTGCAGGGTCAGAGACGTTTTGCAGGCAAAATCCCGCCATTGTTTTTCGGCGACTACGCGCTTTCGGCCGCGTTCGGTTGTTGGAGTGAGCGGTGTATTTTCATCAACCCAGTCGCCCTGATGATCGCCGTAAACACCTGTGGTGGAAAGATAGCCGACCCATTCGATATGCGGCGCGGCGTTTGCGATTTCATTGCTGAAATCCGCAAGAACCGGATCGCCGTTTTCATCAGGGGCGGTTGAGATCAACAGGTGCGTAGCCTGTGCCAGAGCATTTTTTATATTATCACCGGGCCAGATTAGCGGGGTGATACCTTGCAGGCGTAATGCGCCCACTTTTTGGGGATCACGGGTCGTGCCGAGGATTGACCATTGCTGCGCTTGCAGCAGGTGGGACAGCGCGGTGGCCGAATATCCGTGACCGAAGGAAAGCAATGTGTTTGTCATGGATCCTTAATTGACTATGCGGGCTGCGGTGCGCAAGGGGTTGCGCAGGGGTTGTACTTATGGAAAATTAGTTCATGGGAATATCTTCAATGAAAACCTGGGAAGAAAGTGCGGCACGGCTGATTGCTGTGGCAGCAGGGCGTGACACTGCGGATCTGGTTATCCGGGGTGGCAAACTGGTAAATGTGCAAAGCCGTGAAGTGCTCGATGGCTGGCAGGTGGCAATTGCCGATGGCCGGTTTGCCTATGTTGGGCCAGATGCAAGCCATTGCATTGGTGACGATACCGAAATTATCGAAGCGGATGGGCAATTTCTGATGCCCGGGCTTTGCGATGGTCATATGCATATTGAAAGCGGGATGCTGATACCGGCGGAATTTGCGGCTGCCGTTGTACCACATGGCACAACAACGATGTTCACTGATCCACATGAGATTGCCAATGTGATGGGTTTGCGCGGTGTGCGCCTGATGCATGACGAAGCGATGATGCAGCCTGTGAATATATACACACAAATGCCAAGCTGCGCGCCTTCTGCCCCCGGGTTAGAGACCACAGGTTACGAAATCAGCCCAAATGATGTGGCCGAGGCGATGTCCTGGCCAGGGATCATCGGCTTGGGCGAAATGATGAATTTCCCCGGTGTAGTAAATGGCGATCCGCAGATGTTGGCGGAAATGGCCGCGACAATGAAAGCGGGCAAAACAGTTGGCGGGCATTATGCCAGCCCCGACAAAGGCAAGAACTTTGCCGCGTATGTGGCAGGTGGACCGGCGGATGATCATGAAGGCACCGCCGAGGCGGACGCGATCGCGCGTGTGCGCCTGGGGATGCGATCGATGATGCGTCTGGGTTCAGCGTGGTATGATGTGGAAAGTCAGATTACAGCGGTGACAGAAAAAGGGCTGGATCCGCGTAATTTCATCCTGTGCACCGATGATTGCCATTCCGGTACGCTGGTGAATGATGGGCATATGAACAGGGTGGTCCGCCATGCGATTGACTGTGGCTGCGATCCGCTGGTCGCGCTGCAGATGGCAACGATTAATACTGCAACTCATTTCGGATTGGAACGGGAACTTGGATCAATAGCGCCGGGGCGGCGGGGGGATGTGGTTCTGACCACTGATCTGAAAACCCTGCCAATTAACCGGGTGATTGCCCGCGGCGTTACAGTGGCTCAGGATGGGGAAATGTGCGTGGAATGCCCACATCTGGATTGGCCCGCAGACGCGCGTACCACGGTGCATCTTGGCAAGGTACTTTGTGCTGATGACTTTGAAGTGCTGGCACCCGAAGGTGCAAACTCTGTAACGGCTAAGGTTATTGGTGTGATTGAAAACCAGGCACCAACCAAGGCGCTAGCCGCTGATCTGCCCGTAATAGACACTATCGTGCAAGGGGATGAGGCTAATGATATATGCCAGATCGCACTGGTGGAACGCCACCGGGCAACTGGCGATGTCGTTAACGGATTTGTGTCTGGCTTTGGTTACAAGGGTAATATGGCAATCGCTTCGACCGTTGCCCATGACAGCCATCACATGATTTGTGTTGGCACAAGTCGCGAAGATATGGCACTGGCGGCAAACCGGTTGGGGGAGGTAAGCGGCGGCGTCGCAGTTTTCAAGGATGGGCGGGAAATTGCGTTGGTGGAATTGCCTGTGGCCGGGCTGATGTCGGATGCCCCGGCGCGGGAAGTTGCAGCCAAAGCCGACCAGATGGTTGAGGCTATGGCGCAATGCGGTTGCACGCTGAATAACGCCTATATGCAACATTCGCTGCTGGCGCTTGTTGTTATACCGGAAATCCGCATTTCTGATCTGGGTCTGGTTGATGTGACCAAATTTGAAATTACTGAATTGTTTGAGGATATTTAATGAACGCGGCACACGAAACACCGATCCAGTCGCCAAATGTTCCGGCTACTGAAACCTTTTTTGAAGCCAGTGAGGCCGTCGCACGCCTGATCGAGATATACAAGATTTCGACCGAGTTTCTGTGTGAACGGTTTTCCGATGCTGTGGGTGGAACCAAGCCGCCGTCACGGTTCAGGGCCTACTATCCCGAGATCAGAATCACGACCACGAGCTTTGCACAGGCTGACAGTCGGTTGAGTTTTGGCCACGTGTCGACACCCGGAACCTACGCAACTACCGTAACGCGCCCGGATCTGTTTGCCGGCTATCTGACGCAACAGATTGAACTTGTGATCCGTAATCACGGTGTGCCGGTAAAAATCGGAATTTCACAAACCCCTATGCCGGTGCACTTTGCTGTCGCTAACGATGCTGCCGTCAGTGTGCCACAGGAAGGCGCGATTGAATTTACGCTGCGCGATGTCTTTGATGTGCCAGATCTGGCCACCACCAATGATGATATTGTCAACGGATTTGGGTTTCGCAACCCGGATGGGTGCGGTGCGCTTGCACCGTTTACCGCACAACGTGTTGATTATTCGCTAGCGCGCCTGTCACATTACACCGCGACCAGTGCTGAACAGTTTCAAAATCATGTATTGTTCACCAACTACCAGTTTTATGTGGAAGAGTTTGAGGCATATGCCCGCAAGGTTCTGGGTGATCACGACAGTGGCTATACAGAATTTGTCGGCCCCGGGAACGTTTCAATTTCGTCACCTGACGAAAAAATGGATAGCCCGACCAAGCTGCCACAGATGCCGACATACCACCTTAAGCGACCCGACAATGCAGGGATTACCCTGGTCAATATTGGTGTAGGGCCATCTAACGCCAAAACTGCCACTGACCATATCGCTGTATTGCGCCCACATGCCTGGCTAATGGTTGGACATTGCGCCGGTCTGCGCAACAGCCAGCGACTGGGTGATTTTGTTCTGGCACATGCTTACCTGCGCGAAGACAAGGTGCTGGATGATGATCTGCCGGTTTGGATTCCGATTCCGCCGCTCGCAGAAATACAGATCGCATTGGAAGATGCGGTGGCCAGCGTCACCGAATATCAGGGCTATGATTTGAAACAAATTATGCGAACCGGTACCGTGGCATCACTGGATAACCGCAATTGGGAACTTCGCGATCAGTCAGGCCCGGTGCAACGCCTTTCACAATCACGCGCCATCGCGCTGGATATGGAAAGCGCTACAATTGCGGCCAACGGGTTTCGGTTTCGTGTGCCCTATGGAACATTGTTATGCGTTTCAGACAAACCCCTGCATGGCGAACTAAAGTTACCCGGAATGGCCAGTGATTTTTACAAGACACAAGTGTCAAAACACCTGTTGATCGGTATTCAGGCGATGGAAAAACTACGCGAGATGCCGCTTGAACGGATACATTCTCGTAAGCTCAGAAGCTTTGAAGAGACCGCATTTTTGTGAATTGGCTGCTTTTTCCATAAAAAATGCACGATTTTCCGCTGATACGTGCCACTAATCGTTGTGTCCTACCCCTATATTCCGCTAGTTTCCCCGCATAAACCCCAAGAGGTGGGGTAAAAATCGAGGAGACATTACATGGCAAAACCGCTGACCAAGACCCAGCTTGTCGCCACCCTGGCAGAAGAAATGGGCGCAGACAAGAAATCCGCCAGCGCTGCGCTGGATGCGATTATCGCAGTTATCACTCGCGAAGTATCAAACGGCGGTGCCGTGACACTTCCGGGTGTAGGCAAGATTATGTGCCGCGAGCGCCCTGAGCGGATGGTTCGTAATCCGGCCACCGGTGAACAGATCCACAAGGATGCTGACAAAGTCGTTAAAATGACGATTGCTAAAGCACTGAAGGAAAGTGTGAACGGCTAGGCTTGTCATTGGCTAAAGTTTGAGAAAGGGTCGCCAAACTGGCGGCCCTTTTTCTTTGTGGAGATTTCATGAACCGGCGTGTTGTCCTGATGGGGCTGGCTTTTGTGTTTATGTGGTCATCTGCATTTTCATCGGCGCGGATAATTGTGGCGGATGCACCGCCGCTCGGATCGCTGGCATTTCGGTTTTTTCTATCAGGCGCCATTGGTGTTGGTGTGGCCCGCTGGATTGGTCAAACCTGGTATCTGACCCGGGCACAATGGCACGCGACGCTGATATTTGGCCTGTGTCAGAACGCGCTTTATCTGGGTCTGAATTTTGTCGCGATGCAAACTGTCCAAGCTTCACTTGCTTCGATCATCGCATCCACAATGCCACTGATGGTGGCATTTGCCGGCTGGGTCGTGTTTCGTGAAAAACTGACGCTGCTGGCAGTTGCTGGTTTGTTGGCGGGCACGATTGGTGTTGTCGTAATCATGGGCGCGCGCATCAGCGCAGGGGTTGATATCTACAGTGTCGCGCTTTGCGTTATTGGAGCGGTTTCGTTGACCATTGCTACGTTATCTGTGCGCAGCGCTTCCTCTGGAGGCAACGTGCTGATGGTGATTGGGTTGCAGATGTTCGTGGGTGCCGGAATACTGGCGGTGGCGTCGTTTTTTCTGGAAACTCACAATGTAAACCTAACTTGGCAGCTAGGTGCGGCATTGGCATACACAACTTTTATTCCGGGCCTTTTGGCAACATGGATCTGGTTCCGGATTGTTGCGGAAATTGGTGCGGTCAAGGCTGCGACCTACCACTTTCTGAATCCGTTTTTCGGGGTCGCAATTGCCGCCGTTCTGCTGGGGGAAAAAATTGGGGTTCTAGATCTGATCGGCGTGGCAATCATCACGGCCGGAATTCTGGCTGTGCAACTATCCAGGTCACCCATTCGCTAACGTGAATGTGATTGGTTGAAACCTAAGTTTTCGTGACAGGTGCCAGCTTTGTGGCCTAACTGCTGCCCATGGAACTAATATTTGCTTATGGTGCTGGCTTGCTGACGCTGATTAACCCCTGCGTTTTGCCAATACTGCCGATAATTTTGGCCAGTTCGGTTCAGGTGAACCGGCATGGCCCCCTCGCGGTCGCTGCGGGGATGAGCGTTTCATTTGTATTTTTGGGAATGTTAGTCACAATTTTCGGTCGCACACTGGGCATTTCGGAAGATACGGTCGTCAACATCGGGGCAGTGTTGATGATCGGGTTTGGCATCGTGTTGCTTGTCCCAGGGTTTTCAGCTGGTTTTGCCACAGCAACGGCCGGATTTTCGGCAGGTGCGGATACAACCATCAACGAAATTGATCAAACCGCCCTGCGTGGTCAGTTTCTGACCGGTATATTGATGGGCGCAGTTTGGTCACCTTGCATTGGCCCGACGCTTGGCGCTGCGATCGGTCTGGCGTCGCAAGGTGAAAGCCTGATACTGGCCGCACTGATTATGCTGTTTTTTGCATTTGGCGTTTCTACTATTATTCTGGCCCTTGGCTATGGGGCAAGGTCAGTTATCGTCAAGCGACAGGCCTTGATGCGCAGCATCGCTCAGAAATCACGCCCGGTCATGGGCGGTGTTTTTGTCCTCGTGGGTATTGGTATTCTGTTTAAATTTCAACGCGTCGTCGAGGGCTGGGCGGTCAACAACCTGCCCGATTGGCTGGTCGATCTGTCCGTATCAATATAAATTATCAGGAGAAACTGAAAATGAACCGAAGAGAATTTGTTGCCTTAAGCGCGTGCGCTGCAACACTGAACGCCGTTCCGGCAGTCGCCGGAGTAGATGGTTCACTCGAATACACCCCCGGGTTGGTTGAAAAGCACCTGGCCAAGGGGGAAACTGTGTTCCTTGATTTTTCAGCTACCTGGTGTGGAACCTGCAAGGCGCAGGAACGGGTGATCAATGCACTGAAGTCGAAAAACCCAGCCTATGGAAAAGCGATCACTTTCGTCAATGTGGATTGGGATAACTATGGGCAAGGCGAACTGGCCGCATGGCTGAATATCCCGCGCCGTTCAACATTGGTGGTCTTAAAAGGTGAAGATGAACTGGGTCGCGTCGTGGCGGGAACCTCGAAGAAAACCATAAAAAAGCTGATGGATGCTGCGCTGCGCGCCGCAACAGCGTAAGTAGCTGACAAAAAACTTTTTGCCTTCGGCGAGAGTATTTTGACAAAGAAAAGTCATTTAACCTTCTTTTCAGTCCAAATATCCCCCAAGCGGAGCGGTTTCTGCACGAAGTGCAGAAAGATAGCGGGTGGTTAAATTTGTAATTTGGCCTGCAGATCAGCCGATACTGCCGCCAGCATCCCCAATCTGGCCCCGATGCAAAAGCAGGTGATCAAGGATCACGCAGGACACCATCGCCTCGCCCACGGGCACTGCCCGAATGCCGACGCAGGGGTCGTGGCGGCCTTTGGTGACTATTTCAGTTTCTGAACCCGACTTTGTGATGGTTTTGCGAGGGGTCAGGATCGAAGATGTTGGTTTTACTGCAAATTTTATGACAATATCTTGCCCGGTTGAAATCCCACCCAGAATACCACCTGCATGGTTGGACGAAAACCGCGGTTTGCCGTCATTCCCCATGTAGATTTCATCGGCGTTGGCTTGCCCGGTCAGGTTAGCAGCGCCCATACCTTCACCAATTTCGACACCCTTGACGGCGTTGATAGACATACATGCCGCTGCCAAATCAGAATCTAGCTTGGCATAAACTGGCGCACCCAGACCCGCTGGTGTGCCTGTGGCGACAACTTCCACAATCGCACCGACACTGCTGCCGGACTTGCGCAATCCATCAAGATATGGGGCCCAGGTTTCGGCAGCCTTAGCGTCCGGCGTCCAGAACGGGTTGGCGTCAATCTGAGCCAGGTCAAACTGTTTGCGGTTAATCTGATGCGGACCCATCTGGATCATATAGCCCTTAATTTGCAAATCCGGCACCATAGATCTGATCACTTCACGCGCCACACCGCCTGCGGCCACACGGGCTGCGGTTTCTCGTGCAGATGATCGGCCACCACCACGATGGTCACGTATTCCGTATTTTTGCCAATAGGTTATATCTGCGTGGCCAGGGCGAAATTTTTCAATGATATCGCCGTAATCTTTTGACCGCTGATCAGTATTGCGGATCATCAGCTGAATCGGCGTACCAGTGGTTCGCCCTTCAAACACACCGGACAAAATTTCAACTTCGTCGGCTTCGCGCCGCTGCGTGGTGAATTTGTTCTGTCCGGGTTTTCGCCTGTCCAACCAGTGCTGGATCATAGAGGGTTCCAGCGCAACGCCAGGTGGGCAGCCATCCACGGTTGCACCAAGGGCCGGTCCGTGGCTTTCACCCCAGGTTGTCACACGAAACAGATGGCCAAAGCTGTTGATGCTCATGGAAACGCTCCTTTGTTGTCAGCGGTTTAACTGGGGTGGCGGTGCGTCTCAAGCGATTTCGCCTTGCCTGTGCACCGGCAGGAGCATAGTTATCGCCCTACCTCGGGGTGCTCTTCATTGGGCTGAGACGCAGCTGCGGACCCGTAGAACCTGAACCGGCTAACACCGGCGGAGGGAAGGTGAGAAAGTTCTCCACCCGATCCCCGCCCGATTGTGAATGGAGAATGATGATGAAGACAACTCTGATTGCGACGGGTCTTTTGGCGATGGCAAGTGTAGCTTTTGCGCAAGAGAAACCTCTTCTGACGGTTTATACCTACGACAGTTTTATATCCGAATGGGGGCCGGGCCCGCAGGTGGAAGCGGTATTTGAAGCGACTTGTTCCTGTGATTTGCAGTTTGTCGGAGCCGGAGACGGAGCGGCGCTGCTGGCGCGCATGCGATTGGAAGGCACGCACACCAAAGCTGATATAGTGCTGGGACTGGACACTAACCTGACAGCGGCTGCCGCTGGCACTGGAATATTTGCGCCCCATGGTGTCGAATTAAGTCAGCTTGATCTGCCGCTTGTCTGGGATGACACTACGTTTGTGCCCTTTGACTGGGGGTATTTTGCGTTTGTTTATGACACCGGAATAGTCACTAATCCGCCCAATTCGATGAAATCTCTTGCTGAAAGCGATTTGAAAATCGTCATTCAGGATCCCCGTTCGTCGACCCCCGGTCTGGGTTTGTTGTTGTGGATTAGGTCAGCTTACGGGGACCGTGCGCCAGACATCTGGGATAGCCTGGCAGACAACATCGTGACAGTTACCAAGGGCTGGTCAGAAGCCTATGGAATGTTTCTGGGTGGCGAGGCTGACATGGTCCTGTCTTATACCACATCACCGGCCTACCACCTGATTGCAGAGAATGATGCCAGCAAAGCGGCAGCCAGTTTTGTTGAGGGTCACTATATGCAGATCGAGGTTGCAGGGAAGGTGGCGTCAAGCGATCAACCGGAACTTGCAGACATATTTCTGGATTTCATGATTTCAGAGGCATTTCAGAGTATTATTTCAACCACGAACTGGATGTATCCGGCCGTAACACCAGCAGCAGGGCTACCTGACGGTTTTGATACGCTTATTAGCCCCGAATTCGCGCTGATCTATCCGTCAGGTGAAGCTGCAGGCATACGGGATGTGGCGTTAAAAGAATGGCTGACCGCGTTGCGCAAATGATCCGATACTGGCCCGGCCTTTTGGTCGCAAGTCTGGTTGGTGCGCTGACACTGGGCACGCTTGGGGCTGTTGCCTGGCGCGCACCGATTTGGGGTGGTCTGGGTTCGGAAGATTGGGGGGCTATTCGCTTTACTCTTTTGCAAGCGGTGATGTCCGCCGTGATCAGTGTGGCGCTGGCAGTACCGGTTGCACGGGCGCTGGCGCGTCGTTCCTTTCCCGGCAAGCCAGTATTAGTCACGCTTTTGGGCGCTTCGTTCATCTTGCCTGTGATTGTCGCGGTTCTTGGTTTGCTGGCTATATTCGGGCGCAATGGATTGCTGAGCACCGCATTGGGCTGGGTTGGATTGCCACCGGTTCAGATATACGGCTTGCACGGTGTGGTGCTGGCACATGTGTTCTTCAACATGCCACTGGCCACGCGAATGATCCTGCAAGGCTGGCTGTCAATGCCGGCGGAACGATTTCGACTGGCTGCGTCACTGGGGTTCGGATCGCGCGATACCGCGCGGTTGCTGGAATGGCCGATGCTGTGCACAGTATTACCAGGCACAGCAATGGTTATATTCGTAATTTGCGCAACCAGTTTTGCCGTGGCCCTGGCCTTGGGGGGCGGACCGAAGGCAACAACAGTGGAACTGGCGATCTATCAGGCATTCCGGTTTGATTTTGACCTTGGAAAGGCGGCGCTGCTGGGCGTTGTACAATTTGCTATCTGCGCCGTTGCAGCGGCAGTGATGTTTCGGGTTCATGTTCCCGAAAGTACTGGCGGCGGGTTGGATCGGGCGGTGGCAAGGTGGGATGTGCATACCCCGGTTCTACGTGGGTTGGATATGACCTGGATCGGATTTGCCACGATATTCCTGCTGTTACCTTTAGGAATGGTGTTGCTGGCGGGATTGCCGGGCCTGGTGAACTTGCCGGGATCTGTAGCAGGTGCGGCGGCAAGATCGATTAGTGTTGCACTGGTGTCCGCGGGATTAACTGTGCTGGCCGCATTGTCGATGGCCGTGGCAATTCAGGGCCTGCGTGTGCGTAGGGTTTCGAAAGTTATTGAAGGTATCGGATATTTGTCGATTGCTGCGTCGCCATTGGTGATTGGTACGGGGATGTTCATTGTCATCTTTCCGTTTGCAAATCCTGTCGCACTGGCACTACCGGTGACGGCATTGGTGAATGTCGCTATGAGCCTGCCATTTGCGTTGCGCGCAATAGTGCCTGCACTGACCGAGGTCGAAGGACGCTTTGGGCATTTGGCGGACAGTCTTTCGCTGACCGGATGGGCCAGATTGCGCTGGTTGTACTTGCCAAGGCTTCGCCGACCTCTGGGGTTTTCAGCGGGATTGGCGGCGGCTTTGTCGATGGGGGATCTGGGCGTGATAGCGCTGTTTTCGGATCCGAAAGCGGCGACCCTGCCTTTACAGTTGTACCAATTGATGGCGGCTTATCGGATGCAAGAAGCGGCAGGTGTCGCATTGATATTGCTGGTGCTATCGTTGGCGGTTTTCTGGTTGTTTGATCGCGGGGGCGGGTGAATGCTGATACTTGATGGGCTAAAACTGGAACAGGACGGATTTTCGATAAGTGCAGATTTCGGCGTTGATGCTGGCAACAAGGTTGCGATTATCGGGCCTTCCGGGGCTGGGAAGTCAACCTTGCTTAATGGGATAGCAGGGTTTTTGGAACCAGCAGCAGGAAGAGTATTATGGAAGGGTGCAGACCTTGGCGGCACCACGCCCGGGGATAGGCCCATGTCGATGATATTTCAGGATAATAACCTTTTCCCACACCTAAGTGTGTATCAAAATGTTGCGATTGGTGTGCAGCCTTCTTTGCGGTTGTCAGGGGCAGAAACAGATCTTGTACGTCAGGCATTGGATCGGGTCGAATTAGGTGGGATGGCAGAACGCAAGCCGGCGCAATTGTCGGGCGGTCAGCAAAGCCGGGTGGCACTGGCGCGGGTATTGGCACGGGCGCGACCGTTGCTTTTGCTGGATGAACCATTTGCTGCCCTCGGCCCCGCGCTAAGGGTGGGAATGCTGGATCTGGTGGCGGAACTGGTCGAGATGACCGGGGCCACATTGTTGATGGTTACGCATGATCCGGGCGATGCGCAACGAATAGCGGATCAGACAGTGTTCGTTGATGCGGGGGTTGCGAATGGGCCGGTTAATACCACGCAGTTGCTGTCAGACCCCCCGGCGGGGATGCGAGACTATCTTGGGGTGTAGACAGCGTAACTTGCACCCAAAACGAAAAACGCGCCCCGAAGGGCGCGTTTAACGATCTGATTCTGATTGGCGATTCAGGTCTGTTCTTTGCCTTTGATCGGCGCCCAGAGGCGTTTGTTGGTCAGGTAAAGCAGAACCGCCAAAATGCCGAGGAAGAAAACACCCATGAACCCAACATGTTTGCGTGCTGAAAGCTTGGGTTCCGCCGCCCACATAAGGAAGGCTGCTACATCTTCTGCTTCGTGGTGCAGATCATTTGAGTGACCATCGGCGTATTCAACATCTTCGCCAAACAATGGCTGACTCATCGCGATCTGGCCGCCGGGGAAGATGTTGTTTTCATAGAAGGTTGAACCAGCCATTTCCACTTCTTCGCCGGTATAGGCGGTTAGCACTGCAACGATGTATTCAGGGCCGCCCATTCCTTTGAAGAACTGATTGATCCCCAGCCCATAAGGGCCGTGGAATCCCGCCCGCGCCTTGGCCATCATGCTAAGATCAGGCGCGTTTTCCAATGACCCAGCCGGAAAGTTATCGGTTGGCAGGGCTTCGCGAAAGTCATCAAGCTCTGCGTCAAACACTTCGTATTGGGCGGCGTAGGCGCGAACCTGAGCATCGTTATAGCCAAGGTCGCTAAGGGTGCGAAGGGGCACATACTTCAGCCCGTGACATGCTGAACAAACTTCAGTGTAAACTTGCAGCCCGCGTTGTAGCTGGCTTTGGTCATATTTACCAAACGGGCCATCAAACGAAAATTTGACATTTTCGACGTGCCCGCCCCCACTCTCGGAAGCCAAAGCGCCCCCTGTGGTGATTAACAATGCAGACAGTGCTGAAAGGGTAAGTTTCCTGATCATGGTTCTTTTCCTGTTCACTCTGCCGGCGTCTTTGCAGACGGGTAGTGGTTGTTAAAGTCTTCTTCGATGGTCTTGGGCTGTGGCAGCGGTTTTTCGATCACGCCAAGGATTGGCAGAATAACCAGAAAATACGCGAACCAATAAGTCGACCCGATCAAGGCGATGGTTGAATAGGGTGGTTCAGCCGGTTGCGCGCCACACCACATCAACACGATGAAATCGACGACCAGCAGATAGAACCACCATCTGAACATTGGCCTGTACTGGCCAGAGCGTACCGATGAAGTATCCGTCCACGGTACAACCGCCATCACAGCGATTGAGCCAAACATTGCAAACACACCAAATACTTTTGCGTCAATGATGCCAGCGGTGACGAAACTGGCAAGCTGTACAGCCCAGACATCGGCGGTAAACGCACGCAGGATCGCGTAAAATGGCAGGTAGTACCATTCAGGAACAATATGCGCCGGGGTGGAAAGTGGGTTTGCTTCTATATAATTGTCGGGATGGCCCAGAAAGTTTGGCATGAAGCCGACAACCGCGAAGAACAGCGCCAGAATGACCACAAGGGCGAACAGATCCTTGATCACAAAATAGGGCCAGAATGGCAGTGTGTCTTTTTGCACTTCGGCTTTTGATCCACGGCGAACTTCAACCCCGGTTGGGTTGTTGTTACCGGTTGTGTGAAACGCCCAGATATGAATGGCAACAAGACCGACGATCACAAAAGGCAGCAGGTAGTGCAACGAAAAGAAACGCGTCAGCGTTGCGTTATCGACCGCAGGACCGCCCAACAGCCATGTCTGCAGCGCTTCACCGATAAACGGGATCGCGCCAAATAGGCCGGTGATAACGGTTGCACCCCAGAACGACATCTGACCCCAGGGCAGAACATAACCCATAAAGCCGGTTGCCATCATCGCAAGATAGATCAGCATGCCGATGATCCATGTGATTTCGCGTGGCGCTTTGTATGATCCATAAAACAGGCCGCGGAAGATGTGGATATAAACCGCAAAGAAGAACAGGGATGCACCGTTCATGTGGACATAGCGTAAAACCGCGCCACCGTTTACGTTACGCATGATATGTTCGATCGATGCGAATGCCATGTCTGCGTGCGGGGTATAGTGCATCACAAGGACGATGCCTGTAATGATCTGCATCACCAGGCAGAACGCCAGGACAATGCCCCAGATCCACCACCAGTTCAGGTTTTTCGGTGTCGGGATCATTAGCGTGCTATAAAGCAGGCCAACAATCGGAAGTCGTGTATCAAGCCACTTTTCGAACCCGGACTTGGGTTCATAATGGTCGTGTGGAATGCCAGCCATTGTGTTCTCCAGTTATCCGAGGATGATTTCTGTATCGCCGTCGAAGGTAACGACGGGAACAGGAAGGTTTTCGGGGGCAGGGCCTTTGCGGATGCGGCCTGCGGTATCATAATGTGACCCGTGACAAGGGCAGAACCAGCCGCCAAAATCCCCTTGGCCGTCGCCAATAGGTACACAGCCCAAATGCGTGCATACACCCATCATCACCAGCCATTCACCATTTTCATCCAGCGCGCGATTTTCATCGCTGGCCGATGCTTCGGGCTCGCCGTTGGCATTGCGTGCATTTGCGTCTGCAAGATCTTCCAGTGGCACGGCGCGGGCGGCATCAATTTCATCCTGTGTGCGTCGGCGGATAAAAACCGGTTTACCCAACCATTTAACGGTTAGCTGTGTTCCCGGTTCAATTTCGGAAATATCCACCCGGATTGAAGACAAGGCCTGCACATCGGCAGAGGGGTTCATCTGGTTGACCAGAGGCCAAACAGCGGCACCAGTCGCAACAGCACCTGCACCAGCCGTAGCATAATACAGGAAGTCGCGGCGGGTGCCTTCGTGTTCGTCAGCGTGGGACACGAGCGTTTCTCCATTTCGTGGCCAGTTTGAACGGCCCAATAATTCAGATGCCGCAGTTTCTTGCAGCTTTTGCTAGGCGCTTTTAGCGATGCAAACAAGTCACGTCCAGCGGACAATCGGGCGCAGTGGTGGCTGAATGTCGCGGAGAACGCAGAGTGATAAGTTAGTAACACATTCTTGACACATTCTTGCGAAAAAAGATTGCAAGCCTAAATACACGGCTTATATCAGTTTGGGGAATGACTGTATGATCATCGGAGTGTCGAATATGCGTTCGCTGTTAGCTGCAGCTTTGGTTGTTATCGCATCCACGGGTGCAGTTGTAGCCGAAACTGAGCTTAGTTTTTATGGCGGAATTCAGGGCGCGCCGCATAGCGGTGTGTCTGGCAGTGATCCCGGTGGTCTTGGTGATTTTGATTTCAATGCAGCATGGGAAGGCCGTTCATTCGAAATGCCGCCGCACTATGGTTTACGATATACGCGCTGGACAAGTGAAACATTTGGCTGGGGCATCGATTTTAATCATGTCAAAGTTTACGCGGATGATGCGACGCTTGCTGACAACGGCGTTTCCCGGCTGGAATTTTCAGACGGGCTAAACATTCTTACGGTTAACGCATACCGGCGATTCCCAAATGCCGGATGGGCGTTTAAACCTTATGTTGGTGCCGGCATAGGAATTTCGGTGCCGCATGTTGAATTCACAACAGCCGGTGGTGACACATTCGAATATCAGTTGACCGGGCCTGCCGTGCAATGGGTTGCAGGTGCATCTTACCCGTTAAATGACCGCTGGTCGGTTTTCGGCGAATACAAAGGTACCTATTCGGTGAACGAAGCGGATCTTTCCAATGGCGGAAGTTTAAGCACAAATATTGTGACCAACTCATTTAATATTGGTGTCAGCCTGGGTTTTTAGCCCTCTGGCATGGTCGCACGAAAACTTTCACGTTCTGAAAATCCATCAAACCAGTTTGCAAGGGCATCATTTCCGCTACGCCAGTCGCGATCCTTGTGGCGGAAATCACAGTAACCCAAAGCACAAGCAACAGCGATCTGCCCCATATCCAGGGGTCCTTTTAGATGGCTGATCCTGCGGGTATTCAGAGCTTCTACAGCGCGCATGACTTTGGTCCACTGTCCTTCTACCCAAGGTGGATATTGGGTATCCTTAGGGCGAACCCTTTCTTCGTAAACCATCAAAATGGCCGCATCTAAAATTCCATCAGCGGTGGCTTCCATTGTCAGGGTATCCCACAGGCGGCTACCTTCAGGATAAAAAGCACCGCCTGCTTTGGCATCAAGGTAGCGGCAAATCACCCGGCTGTCGTAAACTGCTGGCCCGTCTTCGCGTTCCAGCGCTGGAAGTTTTCCCAAAGGGTTCTGCACGATTGGCATTGTCCCCGGATCGACGGGGGTTCCATGTGCCGGAATAATTTCCACATGCTTCAACAGATCAGATTCATGCAACAGGATCATGACCTTGCGCACATAAGGCGACGCGGCACTGAAATAGAGCTTCATATCAAACCTTCCGAAAACGAATGCGACCAAGGGTGGTAATATCATTTTCTATGCCCGGGCCGGTTTCCCCAAGCCTGATGATTCTACGAAATCGGCCAGATCCGTGCACTTGGTCAGCATCACGTCGCAGGCTGACCCCTTCGTTTACATCATCCATCGCATCATTCGCGCGCTGGTCAAAATGGGCCTTCTGAACGCGGCGTGTGACAGCATAGGTTGCAACAGCAACCAGACCATATCTAAGGGCTATTCCGGCAACCGGGTCGAGGGGTAGTGGCATCAAATCCTCCTTGTGCAGCTTGGTTCCTATGCGTTGAATAAACAAAAACAGTGTCTGTTCAACGCTTTGGTGGGTGCATCATCAGTTTTGAAACAGTTTCAACGTCTAGTCCTATTCCATCTTTGTGGACAAACTCAGCGGCTGACTGGCGCGCGGGATCGGGTTTGTTCTGGCCCAGCTTCCAGGTGCCTTCTGTGCGGGTGATCGTGAACCGGAACGGTACAATCATCCTCATCATTCTTTTCATTACATCCGCAGGCAGTTTGTCAGCCTTCCAGATTGGTTTTGGCGCCAGTCTGGATTCGTATTGATCCGAAAGTACGTCAAGAGATGCGCCAAGCTCCTGCTCGGGTAACCGTTCGAGCGTTCCGTGCAGATGCACGGCGGTATAGTTCCATGTAGGCACCTGATCGTCCAGTTTGTACCAGTCGGGTGAAACATAGCTGTCGGGGCCGGACACAACGATCACTGCCGGTTGCTTAGCCAAACCATTGTTTGCAATAGGGTTTGAGCGTACAAGATGCAGATCAAGGTTTGTACCATTTTCAGACAGGTGAAATGGCACATGCGCAAATATCGGTGTTGGATCCGCATTTACAGACAACACGCCAAATCCCCGTTCCCTTGCGAAAGTCAGGTTCAGTTCACTGTCATCAGTTCTAAAGGTGGGATTGGGGTGAATATCAGCCTCCATCGGTAAAGCAACATTTTCCAACTTCGATAGAAGGTTGTTCAGGAAGAAACCAGAATGATTAGTAATAATCGTATTCGTATCCGATGCCAGCATCCATGTACCGACATTTGTTAAGGACAACACCAAGAACGTTTGTCAGTTCTGCCAGTTCTTTTTCGCATGTATCAAGCTGCGGGACAGAGGTTTCCCCGGCTGCACCAACAAGCAGGGCACAATCGACATTTTTCAGAAATCCGACATTGTCATCGTTGCCAAGCATTGGCGGCATATCAAATATCATCAAGTCAGGCTGAAATTCTTTTTCTATTTCGCTCAGTCGTGCGACAACGCGATTTGATTGCAAAAGTTCGGCAGGTTTCTGCGCTGGTTGATAATTAAAGGCGAAGGCCAGATTGTCACCAAAACGTAGCAATTGTTCGCGCGGTTCGACGCGCCCATCAAGAACTTCGTGCAGGCTTTGGCGATCCTTATGGGCAAATAACTTGTTTAATGAGGGTCGACGCATATCCATATCAAACACAAGAATACGCAGGTCAGACTGACGTGCCATGCTGATTGCAAGGTTTGTTGTTACAGTTGTTTTCCCGCAAGCAACATTGGGTGATGTAATTGCCAGGCGGTTCCAGCTATTTTCCTTCATGATACGAATAGTTCGTGAGCGTAACATATCATAGGACCCCGAAAGCGCGTTATTGGTCAGGGTTGTTATTCTGTTGTTTCGCGCAACGCGACTGGACAGCTTTATCTCACGAAGTAACTTCCACGGGTCAGTGGCTTCTCTTTCTATGGGGTTGGTCAGAACTACCGCGCTTTCAGCCGGTTTAGTGGTTTTGCGCTGTTCGCGGGCCTTTTCAAGTGCCGCTTCTAGTCTTTCCATAACATGGTTTCCTCAGAACAAAATTATTGCGAAATCCGGACTATCCGAACTTACAAAAACCCTTCAATTTTACCGGCAACGCGATCGTAGATCAGATCAAGTGGCAAGTAGTAGACATGGATTGCATAAAGCATGGCCGGCAGTCCAAAAATCACAAGCGCCAGCAAAGATGTAAATATCGCCCGACGCATGACAAGTTCCATCGGAGTGCGGATATACGGGATCGTCGTGATTGGCGTAATACCCAGACTGTTTGTAATATCGAGCGGGCGCCGAATTGCCTGATTTAAAAGCTCCAGCAACACGATAAATGCCACACCCAGCCCCGCACCAACCAGAGATCCGCCAACCGCAATCAATTTCCTGTTCGGTTTAGCTGGTTTGTTGGGAACAACCGCTGCTTCCAGAATAGTTATGCGTTGCCCCTTTGACAGTAGTTCGATCCGCTCACCGGTTGCCGCTTTGGCCAACCGATCCACGGCTGTATTGTATTGCGCCTGAATATTGTCAGAGTCACGCTCAAGCGCGTCCAAAGCGATTTTAACGCCGGTTGTGCGGCTTATCGTTTCATCGAGAACTGCAAGTTCTTCTGAAAGCTGAGTAGATTGTTGCCCCAGTGTTTCAATCCGCGCATCAATATCTGCAAGCTGGACATCCAGAATTGATGCCTGCGGGGCATTGTCAGCGACTGATGGTGCAGGCCGGCCCAGATTGCGGGCTTCGAGCTGCGCTACCTGAGCCTCAAGAAGTGTAATTTTGGGATTGCTAGCTGAATAAATTGCCTTCGCTGTCGCCAATTCATCCTGTAACCGTGCCAATTGAATCTGTTCGGGTGTTCGGGTGTCTGTAGGTATAGTTCCAAGGCGCCCGGTGGCTTCGAATATTTGCGCGAGCCTGGTTTTTTGGGACCGCAGCGCAGAAATTTCGCGTTCCAGCGACGCAAGTCTTTCCAGCAGACGTGTTTGTTGATTCAGCCGATATTCCAAAGTTTCAGGCAGTGCGTCAGAATTTTCGGACTTATAATTCAGAATCTTTGCGCTGTGAAACTGTAGCTCAGTACCAAGGCGATCAACTTCCTGATCGAAGAAATCCATGGTGTCGCCAGCCCGGCTGGTTCGGATATCAGCGTTATCCTGAAGAATTCTTGTTACAAATTCATTTGTGACGCTGGCGGCGATTTGGCCAGTATTGGCCTCAAATGCGACTGTCATTAGGGTGGCCTGATTGTAGCCGCTTTGACGTTCAATCAATGTGTGTTTGCGCATTTTCTTGACGATTGCATCTGCCGTCATTGAATTGAGATCTTCAAAAACATTTAGCCTTGTCGAAATATCCAATAAATTTGCGCGTGTAAGCAACCGCTGTTCAATGATCTGCAGTTGTTCAGACGCGACAGTCACGACCGTTGAAGCGGCCAGTTCTTTAGGTATCTGCGCGGATTCAACAAGCAACCGTGCTTCTGATTGGTAAACCGGCGGCAGTATGCGCGCGAGTGTGAATGAAGCAACTGCGAAGACGATAAAAATCGCTAAGAAAAAATGCAGCCGTCGAAAAAAAACGGCGGTGTAGAATTTAATGAGACTTTTCATTACATAGCTTCCTCGGCGGAGACTTCTGCGCCGAAGAACACCCCATCATCAATTACTGCCTGAACGACTTTGTTGCTTACAGTATTCTTGTTTGCACTCCATGCATAAAGCAAAGACATATCACAAATCTGGTTTACCAACCTTGGTATACCTCGCGAAACCTCAAAGATTAACATTCTTGCCTTTTCATCAATTTCCTCTCCGGTTCCACCTGCCACGCGAAGACGATGAATTATAAAATCGTGAACGGCTTCCTCTGAAAGAGGGCGCAGATGAAAACTGGCGGCTATTCTTTGTGCAAGCTGGCGTAGTTCCGGGCGTTTTATGACTTCGCGCAGTTCGTTCTGACCAACCAGCACCAGTTGTATTAGTTCATCCTTGTTGGAATTGATATTGGTCAGCATGCGAAGTTCTTCAAGACTGTCCTTGGACAGGTTTTGTGCTTCGTCGAAGATTAGTATAACACGTCGGCCTTCTGCGTAAGTCTTGATAAGAAAATCCTGCAAAACCTGAAACTGCGTTACATAGCCCGATGTTGGATCAAATTTTACACCCAATGAGTGGAGAACCCATTGTATCAACTCGCCACGCCCACCTTGCGCATTTGATATCAGGCCGACCAGTGAATCAGATTCAATTTGCTTTAGCAGGTGGCGCAGCAACGTCGTTTTTCCGCATCCAACTGCGCCCGTAACCATCGTAATAGGGGCGCGCGAAAATATGCCAAACTCCAGTACGGAAAAAGCACGTCGATGCTGATCCGACCAGTACAGAAATGTTGGATCTGGAACGAGCGTGAACGGACGTTCGGAAAAGCCGAAGCTATCCAGATAAAACCCAGGTGACTGCTCTCCTGGTTGTTCAGTATTTGGGGCGCTACTCATGGACTTGCCCAGCCTTCTGATCTTCTTACAAATGTGACTCGTTGACGGATCAGGTACTTACAATGATACCCAATTTATTTCACCCCTTATAAATACACAAATTCTGACCATATGACGGCGCGCGTGGTCTGAATTATTGTGCTCGTTGCCTAATTGGGTCAGCAAAGTGTCAGAATATTGTTCAAATCGAATCAAATCAAATCCGTATTGCACACGATTTAGAGACAGTATTGGGAAATTGGCGATATAAATTACGTATCTAAAACAAGCCGTGGCGAAGTGTGGCAGAACTATGCACGCCATGCGTGTGTTTTGGTGCAAATAGCGAAAAATTTCAGCTAATCCTCACATTTTCCACAATTTCACAATCATCCAGATTGGTGTGAAGGGGTTTAGATGCTATTAACACATCGTGTAATGAAGCCTGCTGCCGCTCGCCTTTTCGAATGACTGCTCAAATTTCGAACGTCCATTATTGGCTTGCTGTAATTTAAATAGGAGCTTTCCGGTTTACCGGAAGTGTATGTGTATGACGATCTATTTTGATAAGCTAGATAAAGATATAACTTCTGCCAGTGTGCCGTGTGGGATTGTTGAATTGACTGCGCGTCCTGGTGTGTACAGAAATTTTGTAAAACGTATTTTTGATCTGAGCGTGGTTTTGGTGCTCGCGCCAATTATTGTTCCTCTTATTGCCGTTCTGGCACTGATTGTTGCTCGTGATGGCTCTTCTCCGTTTTACACGGGTAAACGCGTCGGAAAAAATGGCCGCGAATTTGAAATGCCAAAAATTCGCACGATGGTGACAAATGCGGACAAGTTGCTGGATAAGCACCTTGCAGAAAATCCCCAGGCTAATGCGGAATGGGAAAGCACGCAGAAACTTAAAGATGACCCCAGGATTACCAGAGTGGGTAAATTGCTGCGCAAGACATCCCTTGATGAATTGCCTCAGCTTTGGAACGTATTTACCGGCGAAATGTCTCTGGTTGGGCCACGTCCGATGCTGTCTTGCCAGCGTTCAATATATCCGGGCTTATCGTATTATGCATTGAAGCCGGGTATCACCGGCCCCTGGCAAGTTTCGGATCGCAATGACTGCGAATTTTCCAAACGCGCAGATCACGACAAATTCTATGATGAGAACCTATCATTTTCGAATGATATCAGAATTCTGTTCCGCACTGTCGGCGTCGTAGTAAAGGGAACCGGCTATTAACGGTTCTTGACTAATACAGTTTTGGAAATTTGATGTTTGTCATTGTATGGGAACCCTTTAAAAGGGCGGGTTCTAATTAAGTGCAACTGATGGTGTGGTTTTGATCTTCAAAAAGTTTGTCATCGCGTTCGTCGCCCTTGTATTTACCGGATTACTTTCAGCCTGCGATTCTTCAGAAGAACGGGCTGAAAAACATTTTCAATCTGCGATGGCATTGCTTGAAGAAGGCGACGCAGAACGCGCGATTGTAGAGTTTCGTAATGTATTCAAACTTGACGGATTGCACAAAGAAGCACGTGTTGAATATGCCGAGCTGCAACGGCGCCGTGGAAATATTCGCGAAGCGATGGTGCATTATTTGCATCTGGTGGAACAATTTCCCGATGATATCGACAGCAGAATTTCCCTGACAGAATTAAACATTCAAACCGGCAGTTGGGACGAAGCAGAACGGCATGCTAACGCCGCATCCGAAATTCAACCTGACGATCCAATCGTGCAGGCATTGGGGCTTGCTGTTGACTATCGCAATGCGCTTGAAGAAAAAGATACGAATTCAGCGCAGAAAATTGCTTACCTGAGCAATACGTTGCGCGAACAACTACCTGATTACAAAATACTTCGCCAGATTGTGATCAATGATCTGATACAAAACTCTGATCTGTACGGCGCGCTTTCAGAGATCGACACCGCAATTGAAAATGAACCTGAAGATCTGACACTGTACCAGCTTCGGCTTTCGGTTCTGGGCGGTCTTGGGGATAATGGTGGTATCGAAGACCAACTGGTTGAAATGGTGTCGCGGTTTCCACAAGAGCCTACGATAAGATCAACCTTGGTGCGCTGGTTCGTTTCACGCGGCGAAATTGACCGTGCCGAAGAATTTTTGCGTGACGCGATAGATCCGAGTTCCGATGACAATACTGACCGTTTGAATCTCGTCAGGTTCCTGGCTGAATTGCGCGGCCAGGATGTAGCTATCGCCGAACTGGATCAAATTATCTCTACCGGTTCTGCATCTTCAGTCTTTAGTGGTTTGCGCGCTGGTATGGTATTTGAATCGGTAGATCGGGAAAAAGGAATTGCCGAGATGCGAGCAATTCTTGAGGTGACCGAAGTTTCGGATGAACAGCGAAACATCAAGATCGGGCTGGCCAAGATGTTGGTTGTCACGGGAAATTCTGTTGGTGCGCGGGCATTGGTAGAGGAGGTGCTAGCAGAAGATTCCTCGAATGTGGATGCCCTGAAACAAAAAGCTAATTGGTTGATAGGCGATGATCAGGTTGGTGAAGCGATTATCGCATTAAGAACCGCACTGGATCAAAAGCCCCGCGATGCTGAAATAATGACACTTATGGCGCGATCCTATGAACGCGACGGAAATCAGGAACTTGTAGGTGAAATGCTTTCGCTAGCGGTGGATGCATCAAACCATGCACCTGCTGAATCGATCCGTTATGCAGCATATTTAACAAAACGCGATGAGAGCATAACAGCAGAAGAAATTCTGATTGATGCATTGCGGATTGCACCTGCAAATGTGCAGATACTAACTGCGCTTGGCAATATTTATGTCAAAACGGAAGACTGGTCTCGTGCTGAACAAGTTGCCGCAACACTTGGTAAACTGGATGGGGACGCCGCGAAAAATGCGCAAAATTCTATCACTGCATCAATCCTGCAGGCGCAGAACAAAACAGCAGAAGTTATCAGCCATCTTGAAAACCTAATTGCGCAGGGTGAAGGCGGCGTTGGTGCTTATATGGCAATTATCAGGTCGCATTTGGCATCAGGTGATGCAGATGCGGCCCGTTCATATGTTCAGGGCCTGTTGGAGGCCGATCCAGATAACGCCGAAATACGATTCATCGATGCGGCGGTAAACGCGGCGTTGGGGGATATCGCAAGTGCCGAAAAAACATATCATGAGTTACTTGAAGAAAATGAAAAACGATCACGTGTCTGGGTTGCTTTGTTCAGAATGCTGACATCGCAAAACCGCCCGGAAGAAGCGGCATCTGCGGCAAACAAGGGGCTTGAAGCGAACCCAGAAGATCCAACGCTGCTGTGGATTCGGGCTGGTTTGCTTGAGCGCCAGGGCGATACCACCGGCGCAATCGAAATATACGAAACCATGTATGCGAAGAACAGCGGCAATCTTATCGTCGCAAACAATCTGGCCAGTTTATTGTCTACTGCCAGCGAAGATAAGGAAGCGGTTAACAGGGCATACACAATTGCGCGGCGACTGCGCTCAGCAAATGTTGCACCGTTTCAGGATACATTTGGATGGATAGCCTTGTTGCGTGGTGAAAATGAAACAGCGCTGCGATCGTTAGAACCTGCGGCCGCGGCTTTAGGAAGCGACCCGATGGTGCAATATCATCTGGCGCGCGCTTTTTTGGCTGTAAATCGCGATTCAGACGCGCTGGTACAGTTTATAAAAGTTCTTGATCTGACGGGTGCGGGTGACTCACGCAAATTCGTTGAAGAATCCAGAACTGAAGTTAACCGATTGCAGCTAGCAGAAAAGTCAGAATCCAGCGATTAGAGGTCTGGTTTTACCTGAACTTTCACCGATCCGAAATGAGCGTCGACAACCAGCAGAAATTTGTACGAGGCCGATTTCATCGCAAGGGATATCCACCTTCAAATCAGTAACAATTTGCAGGTTGCCGGATTTGCTTGCAAGCGTGCCCAGGTTTGGCAATTCTGACAGGATGACAGGCGAAAAAATGGCATTCCGAAACGCTGACATGCCCGCCATGCTTTGGGCGATCTTCGCTGTTTGCGTGGTTGTGGAACTGTGTCTGGCTGGGTCAGATTTCGGCCTTTGGGGAACCGGCAGGTGGCGATCCCTTGCATACCAGAACGGCGGCTTCTGGATTGGCCTGCTGGGTAGCTGGCGCCCAAATTATCCGCTTCAAGCTGTGTTCATGTTTGCAACCTATGCATTTCTGCACAACGGGATCATGCACCTTGCTGTCAATATGTTAACACTTTTTGTGCTTGGTCGGGTTGTTGTGGAACGTATCGGCCAGATCAGGTTTTTCTCGTTGTACATTCTGGCGATGGTGGGTGGTGGTGCCGGCTTTGCGCTGCTTTCAGATGTACCGCAGCCGATGGTGGGTGCCTCAGGGGCGTTATTCGGGCTTGCCGGGGCAATTGCGGCCTGGGAATATGTTGATCGCACTGCGGCAGAAGAACGGCTTTGGCCGGTATTCAGGCTGGTTCTGCTGTTGTTGTTGCTAAACCTTGTGCTGTGGTGGGCAATGGATGGGCAACTGGCCTGGGAAACACATTTTGGCGGTTTCGTATCGGGCTGGGTGATCGCATTTCTGGTTGATCCCCGATCTCGCTCGATTGAAAATTGACGAATACAATAGAATCCCTGCCTAACGGATTACATCTTAACCGTAGCTGAAATTTCTGTCTGTTTCCGAAATCCCAAAAGTGAACCTGAGAATCCCTTACTTGTTCCAATTTTTGTTGCCAAGGCGTTAATAGGGGTCTGATTGGTGGTGAATATTGTGAATCGGGCTTTGATAAACTAGGAAAAATTGTGTTAGTTTAGGTCAACACCTATTTGGGATTGGAGTGTAATATGGCAAAATTGTTTTTAAACGCGCTGGCGCTGTTGTTGTTCGGTACATTCGCGATGGCACAGGAATCATATAAGATCCGTCCAGGCGATGTACTGCGAATTGAAGTTTTGGAAGATAGTTCTTTGAACCGGAATGCGCTGGTTTTACCTGATGGCACAATAGCAGTTCCCCTTGTCGGGAACATCCGGGCGTCTGGCCAAAGCGTCAGTTCCCTTCAAGGCCAGATCACATCTGGTTTGGCGTCAAGTTTCGCGAAAGAACCAAATGTATTTGTCACTGTTGATACGCTTTCAACTGCATCGACCGGCGGCGGCCATGCACATTATGATATATTTGTGATTGGCGAAGTTAACACACCTGGTAAAGTGTCGGTTCACCGGGGCACGAGTGTTCTGCAGTTTCTGGCAGAAAGCGGTGGCCTTACGGCTTTTGCTGCAACTAAACGGATCCAAGTTCGCAGAACTAACGCGAAAACTGGACAGACCTCGGTTTTTGGGTTCAACTACCACGCAATTGAAAGAGGATCGGCGAACGTCAGTTCGATCATCTTGAAAGATGGTGATGTGATTGTGGTACCGGCGCGGCGTTTATTCGAGTAGGAAAAATATGGGGCGGGGCAGATTTTTCGGGCAGACGGCAATTGCAATAGCAACCGTTGCCCTGGGCGTATCGGAAACGTCAGCACAGGCTGTTGATTCCGGTTCATCTTTGGTTACGACACTGGATCTGATTAGTCGGTTTGAAGCGGATTCAAACCGTTTTCTGGATACTTCATCTCCGGGTACGACTTACGAAGCGACTGAAACGCTTCGATTTGGCTTGATGTCGGAAACCGCCGTTCAGTCTCTGGATCTTACAGTAAGCGGTGCGTTGCGGTTTCAGGAAGATCCGGTTGACGGTTCGTCTTTTGATTTTAACGAACCAACGGTAGATTTGTCATATACACGCCGGGTTTCCGATAGCAGTGTATCGGTATCCGCAAATTATCGCCTGAGTGATGTATCCGACGCTGCTGATGTCGATGATCTGGATCCTGATGACCTGGCCGTCGGAACCGGCGAACTGGCTGTTTACGGCGCAAGTGTTAACCTTCAGGTGGGGCTAAGTGCCCCTTTGGGTTTTTCGTTTGATGCGTCATGGGATGAACGCAGTTATCGCGATACGACCGATCCGGATTTAGAAGACATCAGCCGATATTCGTATGGCGCAAGCGCAAACCTGCGATTTTCCCCGGTTACCCGAGGGTCGCTATCAGCAACCCGGATGCATTCATCCTCTGATAATGCTGAGGCGACGGAAACCGAAGATACAATCTACGATTTCTCTTTGACCCATGATTTACGCCGAGCGTTAGTATTGACGGGTTCACTTGGATATGCCGAAAGAGATTCTACCGAATTGGGTGTTCTCACTTCAACCAATGGTTTGACCGGTGGTATAAATGCGGTTCAAACCTTGAAGAACGGAACTGTTTCGGCCGGGTTAGATTTTGACAACTCGGATGAAGAAAACGAGGTTTCGGTTAGTGTTGAGCGCAGCATGGCACTGCGTGACGGGTCTGTAACTGCGGGCCTGACAGTGACCAACGGCGAAGATAGTGGGGCAGTTTTTTTGGGGACGTTGGATTATTCGAAATCTTTACCTAATGGCGCGTTGTCGGTCGGCCTGAGGCAATCAATTTCTACCGATTCTGATGACGACGAAGTTAAGTTGTCGGAACTGAACCTCAGCTATTCGCATAGCATAAATTCCGTATCTGGCTTGGGTCTGGATCTTAGGGTCAGCCGCTCGGAAGATGGCGGTATGGGATCGGCGATAGAAACGAACAGGGCTGATTTTATTGCCTCATATTCCCATGAACTGACGCCGGACTGGGATCTGACCGCAGGCTACAGGCATCGGCGATTCAAGGAAGAAGGAACATCTGCGGCCACATCCGATGCCCTGTTCCTCACATTGTCGCGCAGCTTTGATTTGCGGTATTGATAGCTGCCCAATTCGCCGTAATTGAACCTAGGCCGTTAACTGGCGACCATTCTGGCCGGTGATCTTCGCGGGTACGATCTGCCCTTCAACCTGATTGTTTTGAAACAGAACTTCGGTGAACTGTTCGGTTCTGCCCATATTTGGGCCTTCCATCAGAATATTGTGGGTCTTCCCAATTTGTTTTTTCAGATGGCTTTCGATGTGTTCGTTACCCTTGGCCCGCAATTGCGCGGCCCTTTGTTTGATACTTGATCCGTTAACCTGCGGCATTCGCGCTGCTGGCGTACCGGGGCGCGGCGAATAAGGGAAAACATGCAGCCAGGTCAGACTGCAGTCATCGACCAGACGCAGGGAATTTTGAAACATTTCGTCGGTTTCAGTTGGAAACCCGGCGATGATGTCAGCGCCAAATGTCATGCCGGGGCGTAAGCGGATTGCATCCTGACAAAACTGCACGGCGTCGTCGCGCGAATGGCGCCGTTTCATGCGTTTCAGGATCATATTGTCACCAGCCTGCAACGACAAATGTAGATGCGGCATAAGGCGGGGCTGTGTGGCGATGGCTTCCAGCAGGGCTTCATCAACTTCGATTGAATCGATGGAAGATATGCGCAGTCGGGGCAAATCCGGCACCAGTTTCAGAATGCGCATTACCAGATCACCAAGCCGCGGTTTAGCGGGCAGATCGGCACCCCAGCTGGTCAGATCCACGCCGGTTAAAACCACTTCGTTATAGCCGCTATCCACCAGCCGCTTGATTTGATCCACCACAACACCGGCCGGAACAGACCGCGAATTGCCGCGCCCGAAAGGAATGATACAAAATGTGCAGCGGTGATCACACCCGTTTTGAACCTGAACATAAGCACGCGACCGGGTTCCAAAGCCATCGATTAAGTGGCCGGCGGTTTCGCTGACTGACATGATGTCGTCAACCTGCACCGGTTCGGTGTTGCCGATGAAATCGGATCCGAGGGTCGCCCATATGTCGGGTTGCATTTTTTCAGTATTGCCGATCACAAAATCGACCTCTGGCATTTTCGAAAAAGCCTTGGGTTCGGTCTGAGCTGCGCAGCCGGTAACGATCAGATTGGCATTTGGATGGGCGCGGCGCAGCTTGCGTATATCCTGGCGAGACTTGCGTACTGCCTCGGCCGTAACGGCGCAGGTATTCACGACAACTGCATCCTCCAAACCAGCTCTTGCAGACAGTTCTTTCATCGCTTCTGTTTCATAAGCGTTCAGACGGCACCCGTGGGTCGAAAATATAGGGGTTTTCCGGGTCATTTGGCGGCGTTAAGGAACTGGGCTGTCAGAACACCATCAAACACATGTGCAGTTGGGCCGGTCATCCAGACACCATCATCGCGCCAGTCAATCGTCAGCCATCCACCGTCAACTTCCATTTGCACACATCGATCCGTCAGGCCGCGCAGATGTGCAGCAACGGCCGTTGCGCAGGCACCTGAGCCACATGCAAGTGTAATGCCTGTACCGCGTTCCCAAACGCGCATACGAATATCGGTCCGACTACGAATTTGCGCAAATTCGGTATTGGTTGCCTGGGGATATAGTGGGTGATGTTCTATCACCCCACCGCGACGCGCCACATCAACACTGGCCACATCATCGACAAAGAACACGCAATGCGGGTTTCCCATACCAACTGCAATGGGATCACCGTCAATGGGCAAGTGTTCTGTGTCAACGGCGCTGGCAAGCGGTATATCCCGCCAGTCTAGCTGCGGCTTACCCATGTTGACCGACACTTCATTATCCCCGGCAGTAACTGCGCCAAGTGTTCCGCGCAGGGTTCTGATGGCAATTTCCGAGGTGCCGGTTTCAGCCATGATGTATTGCGCAATGCAACGCGTAGCATTACCGCAGGCACCGGCAACACTGCCGTCAGAATTCCAGAAGTCGAGATCAATATCAGCACTGTCGCCCGAACGTATTTCAGCCAACTGATCATATCCGATCCCTCGGTGGCGATCACCAATGGCTTTTGCAAGTTTGGCAGTCATGATCGCATCGCGGCCCCGTGAATCGATGACCACAAAATCATTGCCAAGCCCGTGCATTTTCATGAAAGTCAGGCCATTATGGTTGCGTATATCCTGCATGGGCCGCGATATAGCCTGTGACGACAGGATTTGAAAGATCCGGTTGTCTTTTTGGCTTGACCCGAATTAGGCGGCGGTTTAGGCACTCGCTTCTAGTGGGCCGGTAGCTCAGTTGGTAGAGCAACTGACTTTTAATCAGTAGGTCTCGGGTTCGGATCCCGACCGGCTCACCATTTAAATCAATTATATCAAATGTTTATCGTCGATTTTCGATTTACGTCAGTGGCGATCATTTGGGCGTGGAAGCGCTACGGAAGCAAGCGGCGATCAAGATTGATGTGGTAATTGAGCAACCACCTTAGAATCGAATACGGCGTTTGATGTTCGCTATCTCCTACGTTTAAACTGTTTGGTTCCGAAACCTGTAGTAGAAGCCTAGCATTCGGCCCTCAGCCGACCTTCATGCTGCTCGCGGTGAATGGCAGGAATGAGCCCAATTTTGCAAATCTTCTGCAAGGCGGCGAATGTCAGCTTTAATGATGCGATCAAAGGAAATTTCCAAGCCGAGCGATGGATTCTAGGGCCTCTAGATCATGCTTTCCAAGGCAGCTATGGTCCACCATTAGCGGTGCCAGCGTGTGCCCCAGCGCTGATACTGAGATCGAAACCTCGAAAGATGAACCAGAGCGCCATGACCATCTCTTGTACCGCAAGCGGTGCTATCAAAACGACTTCCCAGACGATAGGCAATCGAACGAAGATCGCTGAAACCGACGCCCCACCCAGAACAAGCACAGACGCAAGCCCCCACACGGAAATCCAGCGCGGAACCAGCCGCGCCCGAAAGAGCAATGTATAAATGCAAAGCGCCCCGCACATGAAGATAACGTTATAGAGCGGGCCGGCGG
>Ga0209344_10001150_pt1 | contig 36655 bp, 26 predicted proteins | sample Cruoilmetagenom6_FD_187293 | JGI IMG/M metagenome (GOLD analysis project Ga0209344, IMG submission 187293) | Oil polluted marine microbial communities from Coal Oil Point, Santa Barbara, California, USA - Santa Barbara Oil Seep Sample 6 (SPAdes)... | ecosystem: Environmental > Aquatic > Marine...
TATTACATATCTCCCAAGGGGTTAGTTAGATCTCCCAAAATGTCTAACAATATCTTACTTAGTTCTTTGTTGCTCCTTATTAGTTCTCCCATTAAACGAATCGTTTACAGCAGCTTCCAATGAATAGGATATCTACCTTCCCCGACGCCAAAACATCACGTTCCAATCTAAAAGCTGATTAACTACTTCCCTATATAAGGTATACCCGACAAAATAAATTCAAATTTGGTATCTGGAAAATGTTGATTAAAATAAGTCATTAAACTATTTCGCCATCCTCCATCATGGGTAATTGAGTCTCCCAAAAAGGCAATATGCCCCTGCTTATTAATATCAAACCGCAATCTGCTGTTTTGTTGGCCTACACCCATATTATGGTAATTTAAAGCATTGGACGGAGCATCCTGTAAACTATGGTATTTAATAAAATTGGCCACGTATTGAGGGGATTCCAAAATAATATGGTGACCGTTAGAGCCTTCTTTGGACTGTGAGCAAGCAACGACAGTGGCTGTACCTCCCAATTCTATATAGCGCTTTACAAGTATCATTGTATTTTCTTTATAAGGTACAGTCTTATCTTGTAGGCCTATCATATGCAGTATTGGAACTTTGGCTTTAGCCAAAGCCTCAAGATTATCAATGGGGTTGTTAGTATAAGCCATGGCTTCCTCATCTGAGTTAAAACCATAGACTTTTTTTAATCTATTCCAATCATTAATACTATGTTTACCATTTTGGCCCATGGGCCAACTTTTGAAATCACAAACAGGAGAATCGGCATAAATGCAAGCTACCTTTTCTGGATTGCGTTTGGCCCAGGAATAAATAAAAAGACCACCACGGCTAACACCTACCAAAGCAACTTTTTTGGATAATTTATATTCTTGGGTGATATAATCGTAAAGATTGTCCCATGCCCTCATTGCGGTCGGACCGCCGTATTCGTTATTGGTATTGATATAGACCAAATGAAAGCCTTCTGATACCAAAATACTATCTGCCACAGTTTGATAGTTAGGGAAGCGAGCCCGCCATAGCCAAGGGTTTCCTACAATAGCTTTTTTGGGTTTAACTATATAGGCGTTCTTTCCTTCAATAAGCAATTTTTCTTTTATGAAACCCTTCCAAGTCGAGGCTTCATTTTTTACTTGTACCTTTTGACTCATTGCGAAGCAAGAAGTTAAAATAAAACCTATGGATAATATCTTAATTTTCATTTCTATATTATTTTTTAATTACAAATTATTGGATATTCTTCGATTTCTTATTAATGAACAGTGCATATAGAAAGACTATAAAAAAAGAGGATAGGGGAACATAAAAAGCTAAATTAATACTATCGGTAACATCGGAAACCAATCCTTGTAATGGAGTGAGGACCGCACCTCCCAGAATAGCCATTACAAGTCCCGAACTAGCAATTTTAGTATCTTCTCCCAATCCGGAAATTGCCAATCCATAAATAGTTGGATACATTAAGGACATACATCCTGAAATTAACACCAAAGCATATACCCCAGCCAGACCACCAACGTAGATAACACAAATGGTAGCCAATATTGCAATTAATGAAAGAACAGCGAGCAAAACATAAGGTCTAAAAAAATTCATTAGAACAGTGCAAACAAATCTAGAGATCATAAAAAGAATCAGAGAAGCTAAATAATAAGTTGATGCCTGCTCTTCGTTTAATTGAAGTTCGTGCATTACATACCTTATTGTAAAGGACCAAACTCCAATTTGTGCTCCGACGTAAAAAAATTGAGCTATTATTCCTGACAGATAATCTTTGTTCTTTACAAGTCTTTTTACCGCTGAAACAACTTTAAAATCCTGTACGGCATCTGATCCCTTGGACATTTTTACAAAATAAATTAACACCCAAAGTAAAATTAATACTAAAGCTAAGGCTACGTACGGTCCCATAACTGCATCTAATTCTTCTGATTGGATGATATCCAACTCTTGTGCACTCATTAAACCCCTTTCATCCGCACTTGCTGAATTTAAATGTGAGAGAATATATACTTTGCCCAATACGATGCCCAATATGGATCCGATAGGATTGAATGATTGCGCCAAATTCAATCGCCTTGTAGCCGATTCCTCAGGGCCCATTGCAATAATATACGGATTTGCAGTTGTTTCCAATATGGCCAAGCCACTAGCCAATATAAAAAGAGCACTAAGAAAATGACTATATTGCATGCTAATACTAGCTGGATAAAACAATAATGAGCCTACAATAAAAAGCCCTAGACCTACTAAAACCCCTGATTTGTATGTGTACCTCTTTATAAATATTGCTGCAGGAATAGCCAAACAAAAATATGATCCGTAAAAAGCAACCTGTATCCAAGAGGTCTCAAAATCGGTCATGCCCATAATCCTTTTAAAAGCCGCCAATAGGATATCGGTCATATTATTGGATAAGCCCCAAACAAAAAAAAGACTTGTAATCAAAATAAATGGTAGCTTCGAAAATTTTTGGGTTTCGCTCATTTGTGGAATTAAATTATATTTTTTTTATCATACCCGATTATCTAACTAAACAATTAGGTCCTATAGGTTCGAAAGTCTTGTAGGAAACAACGTATTCCTGATGCCCCAATTCTTCAGAGGCCGTAGGTATACCAGAAGCGGTCTCTATTATTTTATCATAGATTTCCTCCGAAACTTCTTGCAAGGTCACCTTAGATTCCATAACCTTACCTGCATTAATATCCATATCGGCCGACATTTTTCGGAAGGTATCGGGATTCGCACATATTTTGATTACAGGGGAAATCGCAGATCCAACTACGGAGCCCCGTCCAGTTGTAAATAGTATAATATGACATCCCGAAGCGATAAGTTCCGTGATTTCCATATTATCGTTAATATTTGGAAACCCAAACCTGGGTTCTCCGTCGGGCACAACATCCAAGAGATAAAGTCCGGGGAAATTAGGCACATCACCAGGTTTTATCAATCCTGAAATTTCCGCACTACCACTCTTACTATAGGCTCCCAAACTTTTTTCCTCAATGGTGCTTAAGCCTCCATCGGCATTGCCCTGAGCAAAACTGCCATGTCCCATAATGGTATAGTACCGTGCTGCTTTATTCAAACAATGCTCTATTTCCGTACCCAAATTTTTACTTTTGGCTCTAGCTACAATGTCTTCTAGACAACCGATCATTTCGCCGGTTTCCTCAAATATCGCAGTGGCTTGATTTTTAACCAATTTATCAAAGGTCAATCCAACTGCAGGATTGGCGGTTATACCACTAGTTGCATCGGAACCTCCGCAAATGGTACCAATTACTAAATCCTTTAGCTCTATTTTAACCCTTTTGGTCTTTACCATCTCTGAAATGATGGATTGTAGCCAAGATTGGCCATTTTCTATTGATTTGGCCGTACCCCCACAACTTTGAATGACCACAGTTTCTACTGGCCGTCCAGAGGCTTCAATATCTCTTGCCAATTTGGTTCTATTGAAGCTTTCACATCCTAATGACACCAATAAAACAGCTCCTACGTTTGGATGTGTGCATAGTTGGGTCATAATTTTACTTGCATGGTTGTTGGGGTAACATCCACCAAACCCTACAACCTGAACCCCATCCTTTTTATAAGGCTGTGCTATTTCCGTTGAAACGAAATGAGCACATTCTACCAAGTAGGCAACTAATATTACATTTCGGATTCCCTTACGGCCATCCTTTCTCTCATATCCCAATAATTCCGCATGACTATTATACATCTGTCCCTTTATCAATTATATAAGTTGGTATAAAATCGCTTTTTATGTTATGTACATGCACATGTTCCCCTCTTTTAATATCGCGTAAAGCACTTCCAATGGCTACATTAAACTTTACGATAGCCTCTCCAAAGGCAATATCCCTTGAGGCGATTTTATGCCCTAATGCAATGAATTCTTTGATTAGGTAATTCTCACTTCCCAATTGAAGCACTTCTCCGGATTCGATATCACGACAAACGACCAAAACGTTGTCTTTATCCGAGAGCTGAATTAATTTCTTAAAACTTTCCATACTTCAAATATGCTTTTTGTGGGTCTTCCCCATCCAATATTGCAGTTCTTACCAGATTCTCGGTCCGCAATACTTCTTCGGTTTTGGTTATGACTTCTTCTGCAATATTTTCTGGAATTATTACCACCCCATCTCGATCCGCTAGTACATAATCGCCGGAATTAATAATAACATTGTCAATTTCTATGGGTTCTTCAAAACTCTCTGCAGTCCATCTACCCACCACATCCACTGGTGTACAATACTTACAAAACACCTTAAATCCAATTTTTGTGATAAAATCGGAGTCCCTACAGCCGCCATCTACTATATAGCCACGAATTCCCCGTAATTGTAAAGTTTCCGAAGACAATTCTCCCATATGGGCCAAAGTATGATCGTTGGGCTGGCACATAATTACACTTTCTTTAGGCGCTCTTGAAAGTAAAGCCGTCCAATGCAATAATGTATCATGAGGCTCCAAGGTTTCATCATATCTCCCACTCACCGTATACACCTGGCCAGACAGTTTATTGGAAACATCAAGAGCTTTTAACTGATTTGATAAAGTTTGATTAGGGTATCCCAAAGCCCTAAGTACGTCATAAACAGCTCCAGTGTAACAATTTTCCAAGCGATCTGCCAGAGATAGGCCTTCTTCATTTAATTTTTTCGTCATGTATTCTTATTTTTTAAAAACTTCGATTTCGGCAAATGAAGCCTTACCACCCATCTTAACCGTTGATTTTGAAATGAACTTAATATACCTAGCCTCCTTAGCTTCCTTAAATGGGACTACTTGCCGTATGGGATTGTTCTCTATATTTTGAAACGAACCCACTGCTACAGGAGTATTCCATTGTTTTCCATCTTTGCTTACATAAAATTCATATTCAAAAATAACCCCTTCTTTTTCTCCATCTTGCCGAGGTAGATACCCGAAGGCATTGATATGTTTATTTTCTCCCATATCAAGAATTATATTATGCTCTGGAGCCAAACCTTCTACAACAAAAAAACTATCGGGATTATTATCAATAAGACTAAGTGCTTGCTCTGTGCTTCTGCCATCTACGGAAACAACTTGCCATTTATTTCTAGATATACCAAATCTTTCCGTAACAATACTGGTTGCCATACCAGTTTCTTCATTTCTGGCATAATAATACACTTGTCCACCATCTGAAAAATTTACGGGTTCGGTAAACTGGATAAAGCTGGACATCTCTGTTTTCTCCTCAAAGGAATAATAAATATCTATGCCTTCCTTCTGATTGAAAAACAGATTTCCTTCCAGATCCATTGCCGCAACTGGATCATCCAATAGTGCAGGTGCATCAAAGATTCCAAGATTTGATATAGTTATACATGGCGCATCAGTAAGGAAGGTCACCCTAACTTTACTTGTTTTTACGGAATCAAAACGAAGAATTCTTTTATAGCCTATGGTTGTACCCTCTGCTATGGTTTTATATGATTTACCATCCTCAATTTCCAATTTAAATTCATGCACTCTTTGCCCTAAAGCTATGGCTTCCTGGAGAAGCAATCTATTAAATGATGTTTCTTTGTCAAAATCTACAATCAAGGTAGCGCTTTGAACACTATCATTTGTGGCCCAAAAACTTTTAAAATCGCTATCAATTGTTTTGGCAGGGGAATACTCTTTATGACCTCCCCTGAAATCCGTAGCAGAAACGGTGGCACTCTTAGCCAGGTTTACTGCAAATTCCAGATCCATTTGCTTCTTAAAGTTTAATAGGGCATTTTTATCTTCTTCGCGTATCTTTCCAGACGGAGCAATAGCCAATCCCAAATCTAAAGTAGTACCCCTACCTATAGAGGTGTAATAAAGATCAACCAAATTTTTCAAGCTTCTTGGTTGTTTCCCTGTGTGATAATACCATGCCTTTGGCCAAGACAAAGTAGTATTGGTTTCTGCAGGAATCCATTGATCACCGTTTTTCTCACCAGTTCCCAATTTTTTTTGGTCTTCGCGGCTAGTGGTACCAGGAATTTTTCCATTGGTACTAATCGTATTCCAATTGGTCTCACTCGCAATTCCAGCCTCATTACCCACCCAGCGTATTCCCGGACCTACATCGCTGAAAATAACTGCTTTGGGTTGATGCTTTTTAACAATTGAGAAAATACTATCATATCCATAGTAGGAGTTCCGGTCAATACTTCTTTTTTCATTTGCCCCACCATAGTATCCGGTACCCCCATTGGCCCCATCAATCCAGAATTCAAAAATTTCACCATATTCCGTCATTAATTCTTCCAATTGATTGTAATAATAGCTAACATATTCTGGCTTCCCATAATTGGAATGGTTTCTATCCCAAGGTGATAAATACACCCCTAATTTTAATCCATACTTCTTACATGACTTTGACAAATCGGCCAAAACATCTCCTTTTCCATTTTTCCATGGTGTGGCAGCAACCGAATAATTGGTGTATTTACTGGGCCATAAGCAAAAACCATCATGATGTTTCGCTACCAGTATCAGCCCTTTCATACCTGCTTCACTAGCAACATGCGCCCATTGATCGGTATCTAAATCCGAAGGGTTAAACACGTTAGGATCTACATCGCCATATGCCCACTCCTGTTCGGTATAGGTATTTAGTCCATAACAGACCAAACTAAAATATTCCATTTCATGCCAATTCAATTGATGGCTCGAAGGCAGTGCACCATAGGGTTCCGGATCTTTTATATGATTGACACATGAAACCAGTGTTACAGTTAACATGGTTAGGCAAGTGTTTCGTAAACATGTATTTAATAATTCTATCATCTATGTCCAATTTATGTAAAATCATCTTCAAATTTGTTGTATACAAAACTAAATTACCCTTATGGAAAAATCCATCACTGTATTTCCAATTTATATAACTATATTAGCTTAAAAATGATTTTTATGATATATATATCATTAATATAATAACATATTTATTAAATTAAAGGTATGAAACCACATCTCATTGAAGTACCTGAAAGATCCGAATATTCTTTTCAAGTGTTGGACTACAACAGGCCATATTTCCATAACCCCATTCATTTTCACTCAGCCCTGGAACTAACCTTGATTACAGGAGGTGAAGGCACAAGGTTTGTTGGCGACAGTATTGAAAATTTTTTTGAAGGTGATTTGGTGCTGCTGGGGTCTAATCTTCCACACCAATGGAGAAATACGATTGCTCCAAAAAGCTTAAAACCAAAGACTCGCTCCACAGCTATAGTAGTGCATTTTAAAGAAAATTGCTTTGGCCATACGTTCTTTCTTAAACCAGAGGCTCAGAAGATTCATGAACTTTTACAAGATGCAAAAAGAGGATTAAAGATTTATGGGAATTTGCGACTGGAAATTTCCAATAAAATGAAGGGTCTGATTAATAAAAATGGGTTTCAACGAACACTGGCCTTTCTTGAAATACTCCATTTAATTTCAAATAGTAACCAAAAAGAACCATTGTCCAGTATATCATATCGTATACAGAATAAAGACTCTAAAATAGAGAAGCTGGATGCCATTCATGAATATATTTTTCAGAACCTTACCGTCAAAGTTTCCTTATCAGAAATTTCTTCGAAATTCCATATGAGCAGAACCGGTTTTTGTCGGTATTTTAAAATGCATACCCAAAAGACTTTTTCAAGATTCGTTCTAGAAGCCCGTATAAGCATGGCTTGTCAGTTACTGCATGAAAATAAATTGAATATCACCCAAATTGCCTATGAAAGTGGTTTTAATACAGTGTCCTTTTTCTGTAGGGAGTTCAAAAAAATTAAAGGTACAACACCTTTAGATTATAAAAAACAAGTACTACACAGTATTTTTTAGTTTCAGAAAATCAATTAGACTTACTATAATAAGATAAGAGTGTATTGGCTGTTTAAATTAACTTTGAAACATGTCAAGAGAAAAAAGGAATTACAGTGTAGAGTTTAAGGAAAAAGCCGTGGAACTGAGCTATGCCCGTGGCAGTGTTGTGGAGATATGTAGGGAACTGGACATCCCCACTTCGGTACTGAGCCGATGGCGAAGGGAATCCCAGGATTATGGAAAAAACAGTTTTCCGGGAAAGGGCAACCCAAAATTGACCGATGAACAGAAGGAGATTGCGGATTGAAGAAAAAATTAAGGGATACCGAGATTGAACGCGATATCCTAAAAAAGGGAATAGCCATCTTCTCCTAGGGCGACAGGAAAAATATAGGTTCATAAAACACCATAAATTCAAATTTCCAGTTGGGAGGATGTGCAAAATGTTCAATGTAAGTAAAAGCGGGTATTATAATTGGTTGGTCAGGGGGCCATCCAAGAGGTGGCGCGAGAACGAGGCCATATCATTGGCTATCCGTGATATTTTCAAAGATAGCTTTGAGAGCTATGGGGCACCCCTTTGTTATGTATTATAATGCCTTAGGAGTTACAGCTAAGTATGAAAGCATTGCCATGGCTGTCTCAGACGACATGCACACGTGGAAACGATATGGAGAAAATCCTGTTATTACAAGAGGAAAGGGCATTTGTGGTGATGCTCAGATTGCCAAAATCGGTGATATTTACGTAATGTTCTATTTTGGGGCATTCTGGAAACCTGGAGCTTTTGAAAGATTTGCCTGCTCATACGATTTAACAAATTGGACAGACTGGGAAGGAGAAGACCTGATAGCCCCTTCAGAAGATTATGATAAAGAGTATGCCCATAAACCCTGGGTAATAAAATGGAATGGCGTTGTTTACCATTTTTATAATGCCGTAGGTAACAGTGGTAGAGTGATTGCATTAGCTACCTCTAAAGATTTGACAAATTAACGTGCTATAACACAGCGTTTAAAAATAATTACAATTTTTTCCTAAACGCAACAATGGTCATGACCCCCTAGTTCCCGGTTGGGTAACAAAAAAGCCTTCAACAAAAGTTGAAGGCTTTTAGCGGTCCGGACGGGACTCGAACCCGCGACCCCCTGCGTGACAGTCTATTAGATCAGATATAAAAGCGCTACAAAGCCCATTATATATAACTGAATATCAATGATTTAAATCGTTTTTACTCAATTTGTAGTCATTTGCAGCTATTTGACATCAAGGAAAAGTGAGCGTAAAGTGAGCGTTTTTATTTCTTACCTTTTACTTATAATACCCAAAAAACCATGGCCAAGGTAAGTCTGATACTCGACACAAGGAAGAAATCCAAAAGCAGGATTACCGGCCTATATCCCATAGTCCTCAAGGTCTTCCACAAAAAGAACCGACTGCTCCGACTTGGCAAATACACCTCCCCTGCCGGATGGGATTCAAAAAACCATCTTTTATGTAGATCGACGGCCGTCAACAATGGTTTGGATAGCCAAAAGATAAACGCTGAACTTGGAGACAAGTTCAATTGGGCCAAACAAGTGGTGTACGAGCTCGGAGATAGTATCGACCAGTTGGATGTCGACCTCCTTTTGGACCATATCAAGGTCAGATGGGATTGCGAACTGGATTTTGAGATAAAAAAGAAGGTGGAAAATAATATTTCACTATCACAATGGGGAAGTGTGCTTATCAACAGAAAACGGGCAGCGAACATTCCGGGAACGGCACAGTGGTAACAAAGTGGAGTGGATGCCATGACCAAATTCAACAATGGAAAGGATATCATCCTCTACGATATTACCCTTACATTTCTCAGGGACTTCGAGGCCCAACAACTGAAGAAGGGAAATTCGAAGAACACAATAGGTATGTATATGAGGGCGATCCGATCCATATACAATAGCGCCATCAAAGAAGATCAATTTGTTCCGATTAAAAATCCATTCGATCACTATAGGACGCCATCAATGGCAAGGACCAAAAAGAAGGCCGTGGCAAAGGTCAAGATCATGGATCTAAAAAAATTGGAATACGAGCAGGATAGCCCGCTCTGGCATGCAAAGAACTATGCCCTGATCATGTTCTACTGCAGGGGAATGAACTTTATAGATCTGGTCAAGCTCAAGGTAAAGAATATCGAGGGCGACCGCCTTCTATATGGCAGAAGCAAAACCGGTGACCCCTTCTCGGTCAGGATTACCGAAAGTCTTGGTAACATCCTGGAGTTCTACCTTAAGGGGAAACAACCCGAAGACTATCTGCTTCCCACCAATTATGACGGCAGTACCAAACATTTTCAAAAGTACAAATCACTAAGAAGGAGAATGAACGAGCGTCTTAAGATCATCGCCAAAGATGCGGGAATAGAAGGTGAATTCAACACCTACTACATCCGACATTCCTGGGCTACCATAGCCAAGTTTATGGGAATATCAACAGAAATAATCAGTGAAGGATTGGGACATAATTCTCTAAGGACTACCGAAATTTATTTGAAAAGCTTTACCAATAATGTATTGGACGAGGCGAATGAGCTAGTCATTTCTTAAATAATTTTCACAATTAAAAATGCCATATTCGGGAGCAAGCTAATTTTTACTAAATTCTTGATAAAACAAATCCTTGGAAATAGATTTTCCAGGGAGTTTTTTATGGTTTTATTCATTAAGCGGGTCTTCGGTCGGTTTTATCACCTGAATTCGACGTAAGAAAGTAGGGTTTTTACAATAGAAATAGCGGAAAATTAGGTATCTAAAATTCAAATATTTAACCAACATTCCGCTTATGATTTCCATGGATAAAATTACTTAAATTTTCTGTTCTATAGGTAAATTTTGAAAAGTTTTTGAGCCCGCCTTATAAAAGAAGCTCATTTCCTGTGGGAAAAAGCAAAGGAACAGGACTTTTAGGATATCACAAAGTGAAATCCTGACCATTATCGTACTTTTTCACATGAGCGTTACCGGACCTTCAAACATTTTTATCTTTATTATGTCAAGGAGGATTTAAGGGACGAGTTCCCCGTTACAGTCTCCTACAACCGGTTCACCGAACTGATGCAATCCACTCTTCGACCAGGGCCTGCACCTGGTCACCGGGATCAGGAACAATATGAAGAATGTGCTGATGGACATGCGGGACAAGATACTCCTTCGAAAAAGATAATTCATCGAAACGATAAACGATTAGCTAAAGAATATCTGCCAGCCGAACATTCGCGTCACAGAAGCTTTGGAAACTTCATTACAAACTTGGTGGCCAGCCTTATCGCCTACTCCTTTCAAGAAAAGAAACCGGGAATCAAATTTGAATCAGAAAACACCTCACAATTGACATTATTGTATTAAAAGCCTAAATCGAACTCAGTTTTATAGGGATTTCAGGTGTGTGTTTTTGATGTCCGGACAGACCTCTGGCATCTATTTTTTTTATCAAAGGCCCATAGGCCGCTTTTTCCAGTGCCGGGGCCCACATGCGCCTACCGATTTCCACTACGTTGCCCTTAAGGATGCCGAAGAATATCCATAAGGGCACAGTTTCATTGGTCCTGGCCCTTATCCACTTCAGATGGTAGTGCTCCTTGTCTTTTCAAACGTTTGCCCTTGGCCGAAAAGATGGACAATGGACCCTTTTTTAGTTCCCCAAGGCCAAAGGACCTGACCAGGTCGTATTAAAGGATGGCAATATAGACCTTGCCCCGGTCGCTCTCGAGAAACCGAGCGTAGAACGCATCGAAAGCTTCGGTCAGGGAAGAAAATGTAGAACTGTGCTGGAAATTGTGGATTCTTCGTATCTTGGATATAGACATTAAGATAAAAACCCCGTATTTTGAGCTAGGGACTCGTTTTCGAGGTTTTATTATACTTAAATACACGAATTAATTAGCTGATATTAAAGTTTTGGAACCACTTCTGAATCGCTTATTTTGTAGCTCCAACTACTTAACGGTATTCATTTCCTTACTTATAAGATTGCCTTACTCTACTGTGGGCCGTCAGACCATAATATTCTTATGAAATATTTTTTTTACTGTTCGAAACACCATTTTTACTTAGGACGTAACAAGTGTAAAAGCTGAATGACCATTCTATTCTTTCTCCAGCACCATTTGACGTATCATGAGATTGTTTGCTTTAGTCGTCATAGTTTTCAGAATAAGCTTACCGTCATTACTATCTTCCCTCATTACATGGAATTTCACCCATTTTCCTCCTTTGATATCATGTTTGCCTAGTTGTACTTTCCTGCCCTCAAACTCAAGAAAACCTTCCCGTCCTTGGTGGTTCCAATCCTCAAAAAGCACATAAAAACTGCCTAAGATTCCGTTAGGACAATCTATGGTAATAGTCATGTTTTTTCCGTACCAAGCACTTCCATCATTACCTTTATTAACACCGTCTGATTGTATGCTGTAGTTGACATTTTCTTTTTGGACAAGGATTCGATCAACCTCTTTGGACCATTCAAGATCATTATTTTCAACTTTTACTAAATCAGCAGATTTCACGTGTAACAAAGCATTTTCAAAACCTTCATCCAAGGTTGTTTCGGTTGCCTTAGGTATCATAGGAAAAAGTTCCTTCAAAAATGTTCCATCAACAGTAAGGGTTGGGGTGAAATCATTTGATTTCATATATTCTACAAGGCTATACTTTAACTGTTTTGCTACGGGGGAGTAATTTGTAGCTATATCAAAACCACATACCAACAACTTACCATTTCCTACTTTAAATTCAAAGATTGCTCCTTCTTTGTTGTTTCTGTGAAAATCGTCCACTACCTGCACAATGGGCTGGTATTCCCGAGGGGTACTGTTTAATACAAAGCCTTTAGAGGTATGCATAATAGTTTCCCATTGCCAATCGCTGTGAAAGGAGGTTGGAAATTTTTTCATAGCAGAATGTTCGTTTTGTACCAATAATCCAATATTGGTTTTACCTTGGCCGGGAAAGAATGTCAACGACCAATACAACGGATGAAAATTTAGATCTACACTATTCTCCTCGGTCCCCAATTGATTTGCAAACAACAATACCTTTCCTCCATCTTTCAATGCTTTCAGCGCTTCCTCGTCCAATGAATTTGAATAATGTATTTCATCGTCACCTGTCTTTGGAAGGCTGGAAGGGTAAACCCAAATATCCCAAGAATTTTTAAAGGGAGTGTTCTCCAATGCTAGGGAAATGGTCAATTGCTGTGCGTGATCAATAGAATTCAGGGGAACGTTAAACTTTCCTATATCGGTTAAACTGCCAATATCCAAATCTTTAACGGACCACCTTTCCTCCTTTAAAATCTTACCCTTACCGGTGAGGATTTTTGCAATAATCATCCCTTCTTTAATGGGATATTGTCCATAATGGGAAATCTGGGCAGTTGCTTCAAAAGTTTCGTTCGTATTCCAAACATACTTTTTCATTCGTAATAGTGGTACTGTTTCATTAAAGTGTTGTTTGAATTTTTGAGGAGTGGTAATTCCCTTACTATCCCAAAAGGCATCCAGCCATCCAATTAAGGCTTCGCCCTGCCCCTGATAGTCCTGCATACTTAATAATTGCACCCCTGCGCAACTTCTAGTTCTTAAAAAGGACTCAATTTCATATTTATACATTATTTGGTTCAATGCTCCTGAAGCCATCTTAAAGTCCTGATCTTGACCAACAATACCATTTCTCTCTGCAACCTTCCTAAATTCCTCAAAGTTCCTGGCCTTTAGTATACCGGTATATTTATCGATTTCATCCCAAGTAGGGTAGACCGGCCATTGCCCAATCTCATGAGCAATTATTGGAATGTTCATTTGAGAATAAACATCCTCAAAATCCCAATCAGTTCGCGGACCATTCAAACCTCTTGTACGACCGACTCCTTGGATATAATGGGTAGCCATATAGTCATCTACCTCAGTGATTTTTCGTGCGGTTGAAACTGAATAAAGCCTTCTATTGTCCTTGTTTTTTAAGTCTGCAACCCATTCCTTCGACACATCGAAATCCGAATTACCCAATTCATTACCGATACAGAACATGGTAAATGATGGATGATTTCCATAGGTGTCGACCACTCTGTTCATTTCATCGATAACAAATGTATCACGTTCGGGATCTAAACCCAAACCTTTTGGGTGTCCTTTGGTATCCATCTCAGGCCTACCCTTGGCCTTCATGTCTTCACTCATCCATCCATCGATCCAAATGGAAGCCTCTGCCTGCAAATAGATGCCCACCCTGTTGGCGGCTTTAAAAGCAGCTTCAGGAGGACACCAGGAATGGAAACGGGCGTGATTAAGTCCATATTCCTTATAGGTTTTAAATATATTTACCCAATCCTCTACATTAGTGGACGGATAACCAGTCAACGGAAAATGTACGCAATCTAGATTACCCCTTAAAAAAACAGGGTCGCCATTGATCGTAATGTTCGTACCGTTATGGCCAATTTCTTGATAACCAAATTCTGTTTCGTAAGTATCTGAATGCTTTTTTGTCTTGATTTCTGTAATGAGGGTATATACTATAGGTTCAAATTCATTCCACTTTTTTAGCTTTCCATCAAGATTCAGGATGACTTCAAATTTATTTGTACCGACGTTCAATTTTCTAGAAATACTCAGTTCTTTAACTATTTCCGGCTTTTCTAGCTCCCTTATTTGAATTTGAACGTTAGCTTTTTCCACCTTCTGTGCGGTTATTCCCAATTCTACCCTCAGTTGGTCTTTATCTAATAGGGCAAAGGTTCTAACACTGTGAACATAGGTAGGGTCTTGGGCCCTAATTTCCATTTTTCCAACTATTCCATTCCAAATGCCCTGGGTATAGGTACCATAGGCATGGCCTTTATCACCAATATTATGGATCATCTCATTATCCACTTCTATGACTAGACGATGTTTTCCAGGGGCAAGATTTCCAATTTTGTGTATATGTGGGGTTCCCAGCGCATCCTGGGTACTAAGTTGTTTCCCATCAATAAAAACTTTGGATTGCCATAATACCCGTTCAAGGAAAATGGTAAGCTGTTTGTCTTTCCAATTTTTGGGGATTACAATTTCCTTTTCAAAAACGGCCACGCCCAGATATTTATATTCCGGTGTAAGTACACCATAATCCGATCCTTTGGTCTCTACACCAAAACCCTGTTGAGCAAGCGAAGAAGGTAGATGAATTACCCCCTCCATTTTACTATGTCCGTAGGAATTATCCACAGCGGTATTGTTGGCATTTAAGGTTACCTTCCAGGCACCTGATAGATTTATGTTCCGTTCTTGTGCATTCAAAGGAATTATCATCATCAATACTAAAATAATACCTGTTATTGCAGTATTCTTTACTCGATTATACATAGAACTATAATTAGTTTATAAATAAAATTACAATGGACTAATAGATGTATTGGTTTTCTAATTGATGTTCGTTCCTGCATTCAAAAAAATCCAGTTGTACGCATCCTCTTCCTAACTAAGTTAATTGACCTGTTTTTTGAAAACTGAGATAAACAGAGCTCTTGGGATATAAAAAAACATCTTATCATACTTCCTTTCTATCAGCTAATTTCGATCCAATTTTTTGAGCCATTTTTAAATGGACTACCGCGGATAAGTGATACCTATCTTTTTCTATAACTCTCCTAAAAGCGGAAATAGCATTTTCCGTGTGGTTCAATCCAAGTTCGCCCAAGCCAATCAAATATTGACAATGTATATAGTTACGCGCATTAAGGTCTTCTTCCCAAATTAGTAGATCTGGAAGTGATACGGCAAAATAATCTAACCTAACCACATCATTTTGATGTTTATTCCCATAATCCAATAGGTTCTTAAAACGTTGTTGTGCTTCTTTTTGTCTATTTAATTTAGAAAGAGCTAAACCTTGGTAGAAAATCTTATCAGGTTGTTGGTCGTTATAGAAGATGGCGGGCTCAGGATTATTCAACCCAACTGAAGCTTTTTCCCAATATTCCTTAGCTTTGTCGTTATTTCCTAACTTCTCATAAGTACAGCCTAACCAATAAAAAATATCATTTTCTTGTGCCCCGAACAGTTTCCCTTCGCCTAAGTTATGCGGATATATCTGAGCCGATTCCAACAACGTTTTGGCTACTTTATAATTGGCGGACTGTAGAGCTTCTTTCGCAAGCTCTATATGGGTGGTTATATACTGAAATGGAACCTTGCCTTCACCACCTTCCCAAGGGTGAAATTGCCTTTCTTTTAATTTGGAAAAAGCTTTTTTGTAATGGGATTTAAGGTTGAGTATATTTATCTTTTCCAAGTATAAATCATCCCTGGCCACCATTAGCGAACTATTGTTCTCCAGTAGCTCCAAACGCTGATCTATAGGGACATTCATTTTTTTGTATAGTTGATCCAATTCCATCAAGAGTCGTGGATTATTGGAATCTAATTGGAATGCCCTTTCCAGATATTCTCGGGCCAATGTCTTCTTATCTTCCTTGTTGTAATACAGTAGAGCCAAATTACGGAGGCAGATAGGATTATTGTTATTAAGCTTCAATGAAGTTTCCCAACATATACGGGCATTTTCGTACTGTCTTGCCGCATACCAAAAATTGCCTAAATAGTATGGTGCCATATCATCACACGGATTCATGTCGATGGCTGCCTGCAGCACGACCACTTCTTCCAATCGACTAGGAAAACAATAGTCTGACGGCATTTTTTGAGCCAGCTTATACTGTTGTTTTGCTAACTCATTTTCATTTCTTTGTTCATAGTACCATCCAAGGAAATATAGAGCCATGGGATACACTTCTTCTTTCTCTTCCATGTATACCTGTAAAAGATGAATTGCTTCTTCAAATTGGCCTACTTGGGCATAATCCAAGGAGTATTCAATATAATTATGAGCGTTATCACGTATTGACTTTTTAAAAGAGGCTTTATAATTACTCTCTTTTGTAAGGATGTAATGCTCAAAATATACCCCGAAATTCAGAGGGTCAATGGCTAACGATTCCTTGATCAATCTCCCAGATTCCTCTGTGCGACCTAATTTTCGAAGAAGTAAAGCTTTTAAGTGTCTAGCTTTATGATTATGCCAATTTTTGATCAAAGCTTTATTTACTAATTCCAATGCCTTAGTCAGATTTCCTTTGGCACAATCTATTTGTGCAAGATTAAAATAACCTGCGTCTTGCCAGGCCGCGTTCCAGCAAGATTTAAAGAATGCGTCATAAGCCTCGTCGATTTTACCTAAAAACCGTAAAGTAAGCCCCTTGTTAAAAAAGGGCTCCCCATCATACGGGTTTGGATTGTGTTTGGTAAGCGTAGCAATTGCCCTATCAAAATAGGGTAGTGCTTTATTAAACTGCCCTTTTTTAAGATTCCAAAGCCCCATAGCATTATTGTTACGCACATCTCCAGGTTCACGTGAGAGTGCCTCCAAATAATATGCCGTTGGGTCATAAGTAGCGTGACGATATTGCTCCAAGTGCAGACCAATAAGAAACAATTGCTCTACACTTTCTACTTGATTAGGGTCTTTTGCTGCTTTGGCTGGATCTGGAATTTCTTGATGTGAATAATCTTCAGGAGACCAAGAAACCAATACAGCACCATCTTTATCTTTTAGTATGGCAATAAGATTTTCGTAGACCGCATTTTTAAGGAGCACCTTTTTTTCAAAACCATCTTTTGGACTTAAGCTAACCACTTCATCAAAAATTACATTTTGGCCATTTAATAGCTGAATCGTACAATTATGATATACAGAAGTTACATAGACTTTGACTGTGGCTTCACCGGATTCCAATTCTAAATTTATCAAGGCTTCCTTTGTAGCATTTTTAACCATACCCACATTGTAATAAGGGATGAAATACTGTTTAAAGGTTTTTTCTTCATAGGGGTGCATCCAAGAGAAATCGGGCTGATTATCGGTATATACTCCACACATTAACTCAATATAGGGTCCATCTTGGTCGGTAAGGTTTCGATCCCATGCCCTGCCAAAATCTCCATTTCCCCAAGTCCATTGTTTTTTTCCTGGGGAAATATGGTGGTCTGCCACATGTATCAATCCACCTTTGGTATCATTTTCATAACCACCTACAAAGTCATATTGAGAAGTTATTGCCATATAGGAAGTTGGTACGGGAATAGTACTATATCTAGAAATATCGGTGCCTGGAGAGTAGTCTACTTTGTAATACACTCCCTTGGCTATGGGAAATTCAGATACATCACGTTTTCCATGGTCATAAACAGCATTAACGTCAGGTGGGAACACTGACTGATAGTGATCGTTTACTGCTAATGCCGGATTTGCCCACCATAAAAACGTTTGCGCATGGGGGGTGCGGTTATAAAGTTGTCCTTTTACCTCGAGGTATGCCTTATTAGGGTATAAGGTAAAACCTGCCATTCCCTTGGTACGGAACATTCTTTCTACTTCACTAACCCACACTGTAACGCTACCATCTTTATTTTCCTCTATATAATAATCCGTTGGGTCATAGGTGCTTGGTCGATGGTGCTGGGGCCAGTTAAACTCAATCCCTCCTGAAACCCAAGGGCCGGTAACCCCTACTAACGCAGGCTTAATAACCTGGTTATAGTAGACAAAATGTCGTTGACGGATCTTGTCATAGGCCATCTGGATTCTTCCTCCCAATGCAGGAAGCACCATAATCTTGATATAATCGTTTTCTATAAAGATTGCTTCCCATTTCTTATCTGTTTTAATATCACTGATCTGCTCCACTACAGGGTTTGGATAAACCGACCCGCTACTGCCTTGATAGACTCGTTTCTCTAAAAAAACAGGATACTTTTCAGGTGCTCCCACTTGGTAAGTTGGAATAGTCACAATTTCTTTCCACGCCTTAACTATATTCATAATTTTAAATACTACTATTTTACCTTATTTAACATTAGAAGCCTATGAGCGTGGTATTAACATGACCTATACCAGCCCGTCCGTTTTAATGATTATTTATAATTTTAATCCTTCTTCGCGAATTCCATTTCAATTTCTTCCAAGCTCCTACCTTTAGTCTCTGGTAATTTATTCTTAATAAAAATATACCCTCCAACACATATTAAACTATACACCCAAAAGGTCCCATAAGAGCCTAGCGCCTTGTTCATTATGGGAAAAGTAAACACCAGAACAAAGGAGGCAACCCATAATGAAAAAGTAGCAACTGACATTGCTACACCCCGAATGCGATTGGGAAATATCTCTGATAGAACTACCCAAGTTATGGGTGCCAAAGACATAGCATAAATAGCAATAGCAGTAACTACCAATATGAGAACAGGTAATCCATTAAATTCAAAATAATAAGCACCTCCTAGAAGGGCATAAACAAAAGCTAACCCTATACTGCCAAAAAGCATTAATTTGCGACGTCCCCAGCTGTCCACAGTGCGCATGGCAACAAAGGTAAATATCAAGTTTACACTGCCTGTAATGACAATATTAAAAAGCATATCTCCCACACTATACCCGGCTGCGGTAAATATTTCGTCGGCATAATTGAAAATGATATTAATACCGCACCATTGCTGAAAAACTGCCAATACAATACCTATTACGAATATAGATGTATGTTTTTTGTTCTTTAGTTGGGAAGATGGGACCATTGTTCCTTTATCTTTTTTTAAGGTCAATTTCATGTTTCGTACTTCGCCTAAGGCATATTCTCTACCTCCAATTTTCTCCAGGACTTTAGTTGCTTCTATATCTTTGCCCATTTTCGCGAGAAATCTGGGACTCTTCGGAACAAGAAACATTAAAAAGAAGAAAAGACCCGCAGGGATAAGTTCAGCCCAGAACATCCAGCGCCAACCGTTTTGCCCGTTCCAAGAAGCATGTATTTCAGAAGCACTAAAATTGGCGGGAATCGCTTCTGCAATACCCCAATTGGCCAGTTGTGCGGCCAATATACCCAAAACAATGGTCAATTGATTAATTGCAACGAGCTGTCCGCGGTATTTAGCAGGAGCTACCTCTGCAATATACATGGGTGAAAGGGTAGAAGCTAGGCCAATACCTACACCTCCTAGCAAACGATAAACAATAAAAATCGTAAATCTATCGGTAAAGCCGGTGCCAAGAGCGGACAGGGTAAAAAGGGCTGCGGCCAAGATCAGGGAATTTTTCCGACCCCATTTGTCCGACAATAAACCCGAAAGTATAGCACCTAATACACAGCCTACCAATGCGCTGCTCATGGCCCAACCTTGTAATGTAGGTGAACTGACTATGTTGAAGTATAGTTCATAAAATGGTTTTGCGCCCCCTATCACTACCCAATCATATCCGAACAGGAAACCGCCCATGGCAGTAACCAATGCCAGAAATAGAAGGTATGAAATGTTTATCTCTGAATTATTCATTTTAGCCTTAGATTGTCTTTAGTTAAAAGTTTGCCTTCATCAATTCCAATGGTTTAAATAAGCAAAACATGGGCAACTTCCATGGATTATTCTCTAATTTGTAAATTTACACCTTGTAGTTCACTATATAAATAGATAAATGACCGAAATATATGGACAATTCCACTATTAAAGAAGGGTTTTTAGGGCAGAGGATGATTGTATTACCAAATGAAGTTATACACCGTTTAAGTTCCAAACCTATTACCCGTTCGTTTTATGTAACTGATATGGGCTATTACCCTAAAGCAAACTACCATCATAGGAAGCGAAAAAAGGGGGTAGGCGAATATATTTTTATTTATTGTTCCGAAGGAGAGGGTTGGTACGATGTGGATGATGAAATAACACCTGTTTTTCCTAATCAGTATTTCATTATACCCAGGAACACAAAACATAGTTATGGTGCACACAAAAGTAATCCATGGAGTATTTACTGGATGCATTTTAATGGCTTATTAGTGAATGATCTAATTGAACGATATCGTTTGAAAGCTAAAAGAACCATAGCGGTTCCATTCGAAAGCGGACGGATCGCTCTATTCGACCAAATTTTTAAAATATATAAAAGTAGTTATATCGAACCTCAAATGGAATATGCAAGCATTTCGGCCCTAAACTTCCTAAGTTCCTTTATTTATGATGACACTAATAATTTACGTACTGATAATTATGAAAATCTAGTGGATTCAATTATAGAATTTTTGACCGACAATATAGATAAGTCGTATACTTCTGAGGATATAGCACTAAAGTTTAATTACTCTTCCTCTTATATATTCAACCTTTTTAAAAAGAAGACCGGATATTCTCTGATTCATTTTTTTAATTTAAAAAAAATTCAAAAGTCATGTGAGTACATTAAGTACACCGATTTAAATATTAAAGAGATTAGTTACAAAGTAGGTTTTCAAGACCCACTATACTTCTCCAGGCTTTTTAAAAAGTATATGGGTGTTTCTCCGAAGTCATATAGAACACAGATAGAAAATTGATTTATAATTGCTAGGCGGATTCTATGTGCCCTAAATATTAATCTCTTTTTTAATAAAAATCTTAATCTAAGTCTTTATTTCGAACATTTTATGGAACTAATTAAAAACTATTATTAGGAGTTAAAAATATTTTCCATCTAATTCAATTCCCCTTTAGTTAACTCCCTTTCCTGATAGTCCTCAGTATAGAGAAAGTTATTAAATTCACCTAACAATTTACAAACCGCTTTTGTGTCAGACAAGAAGTCGCCGGTTCAACTCCAATATTCCCATCAACAAACAAAGGGCTCCCAAGAGATTGAGTGCTTTCTTTTTTTAAGATTGCACGTAGATTACATGTGGTTTTTTGTGATTATTTTTCATTTTTTCGCCATTAATTTCTCAAACTTCTTTTTCATTTTTCTACGATAAGGGTTCTTCTTGCTGGGCTGCATCCCTCATACAGGCGTCAAAGATTATTAATTATCACAAAGGAGTTAACCATCGACTACCTAAATTTATATAAACAGCATACCAATCATGTTCTGGACAAGGCGAATGATCTTTTGTTACCTAGCAGATTTCATATAAAAAAGCCGAAGATTTGATGAATTTGCGTCCATTAACACGCCCCTATGTATTATCCTTAGGACGTATTTATTAAAATCTTCGATATATACTTAAAGTTTAATTTTGTAGTCCGAAATGCTAGGTAGGTTTTCATTGCCTTTTACACCTTTGCTTAAACCCATTTCATAAGGTTAAGTGACAGTAAATTGCTATTTACACCTTTAATTCTCATAAAACATTTGGATTTAAATGACTCAAAAGCATAAATTTGAGCCATTATGGCATAGTATTAAGTTAGAAATTCCCATACTTTTTACATGATACTATTAAAAAACGTTCTGCGAATGGTGTTGAAATATTTTTTCATATTTACTGTATCTATTAAGCTTTGCCATTAGTCTTCCACTAATACGTGCTTTGGATAGTTTATCCCCATAACATCATACCTTTTCGACATATCCTTTAGTCGATTTTTAAAATCGCTCCAATTTCTAGTTTTCTGTGGGGACCAAAACACTTCGGACAAGGCTGTCATTCCGGGAAGGGTCATATATTCTACCTGCTATTCTGTTTTCATATTCGGTCCAAACATTACCTTGTGCCCCAAGGACGAACCTTTCCTCTTCCTTATCCAGTTCCTCTGGAATTGGATTATTAGGAGTACACTTTTTCCAAGGGCAGAAACTCATCAAAGGCCAAAGGTTCATTAACCTTATCCTCTACATGGTAAAAATTAAAATAATTATGGGTCCTAGGTGTCATGATAACATCGTGATGTTGTTTGGCGGCTTGAATTCCTCCTTTTTCGCCACACCAAGACATAACCGTGGCGTTAGGGGCCAAACCTCCTTCCAAAATCTCGTCCCATAAAAAGCTGCTAAACTTAAATTTTTACCATGTCAATTGTTAAAGACTGAGTATAACGTTTACTGCCTTTTTTGGTTATTTCGGCACGCGAATCGGCTGAAACATTTTCTAATAGTTCATAGATTAGGAACTTCTCTGACAAATTTCAATTGTCAAGATTTATTTAAAGGTTTAACTGTTTGTTATTCCAATTATATACGTGTACAAGTTTATATAATTCTTAACGCTTAAAAAATAGACAAAAGATTCAATTACAAAAAAAATGCGTTGTACTGTATCAGAATAAAACAATACTTCAGGTTTATGCATGGTAAATCCCTCTTAAATTTTAATTACACAAAAATGTAAATACGGACTTAAGGGGCCTATTCCTTCAGTATGACATATACATAATACGCTCCAAGTGCATCTCCTTCATTGGTATAAAACCACGTTTGCACGTCAACCAATCCTTTTTTTAATGGCATGGATATTTCTACACTCTGGGCCGATGGATTTACATCTACTAATCTTTCCATACCATTGATTTTTATTCGTGCACTGGTAATGTTATAAATTGTACCCTGTGGTTTTTCCCCCCATTGTTTCAGTTCAATGTCATTATCCCTACTCACAATTTCTGGAGTCGTGGCATTTAAGGACAATCCACTCTCTTTTGGCCAACGTCTTAATTCAAAAACATATTCTCCAGCCTTCTCAATTTCCACAGGCCAAATGCCATTTGATATTTTACCTTCACGTACAGTTGACTGTCCAACAATAAGATTTGGCTTGTCATTATTATTCTTCCAGTACCAATCCTGAGCTGTTAGCAATATCTCCGGCGCTTGGGTGGAACCCAATATCAGAGGGTGATACTCATTGTCATTTACACTTATATCGGTCCAAATTTCTTCGTATTTTTTTCGTAGGGCTTTTACAATTTCAGGATATTGCATGGCAACATCTTCTTTTTGTGCAAAATCATTCTCCATGTCATAGAGTTCCTTTCCATTTATCAATCTCCATTTTTTATGTATAAGGGCATTGGTATTCCACTTAACAGGGGTAGGCAACCTTTGTTGTTCCACCAATAAATATCTTTCGTTCAAATCCGTTTTCTTTCCTAACAACAATGGCTTTAATGATTGGCCATCAAATTTAATATTGTCATCAACTTTTAGGTTACAGAGGTCAATAAAAGTGGGTAGTAAATCCATTACTGAGGTTAATTCATGAAAAGCATAGTCTCCCATTATATTCTTCTCTGGCCAGTAAATAAAACACGGTACTCGATGGCCTCCCTCGTAAACCGACCCTTTGCTTCCTCGCATACCAGCTTTATTGTGATTATTAGGCATAGCGGAACCATTGTCGGTTAAGAATATAAGTATTGTATTCTTTTCAAGTTTTGATTCTTTTAGAAAATCTCTGAGCACTCCGATATTATGATCTACACGTTCAATACTAGCATAAAAGTTTGATACATTTTCATTAAGTTCTTTATTCAAATATTTATCGGCCCATTTTTGCAGTACGTTATTAGGGCCATGTGGTGCACTTGTAGCGATATATGCAAAAAATGGTTTATTATGATTTTTTTTCATGAAGGTAATCGCTTCTTCAAAAAAAACATCAGCGGAAAATCCTGAATACTTTGTAGGTTGATTGTTGTGAAAATAAGTGTCGTTCATTCTATCATTATCCCAATAATCCACCATTTGACTTACGGAACCCGCTTTGTGAATAACCGACTCCTGAAATCCTCTATCTAAAGGTCTAAAGGGGTAATCATCACCAAGGTGCCATTTGCCAAATATACCTGTGGCATAACCGTTGTCCGAGAAGGCATCTGCCATTGTCAATTCAGTTTTACGAATTCTTTCCCGTCCCAATACCGTATGCCAAACACCTACGCGATGGGTATATTTACCCGTCATCAACTGGGCCCTAGTAGGAGAACAAGTGGGGTTCACATGAAAGTTCTCCAATCGCATGGATTCACTATGCAATAAATCCATATTTGGTGTTTCAACAAATGCATTTCCATTTGCAGCTATATCTCCATACCCCTGATCATCGGTCATTATTACAATAACATTCGGAGGTGTTTCTTTCTTGGAATTACAACTAACCAGCAGAAAACCAGCTAACAACATCATTGATAAATGCTTAAAATCGCTTTTCATTTCGAATTCTTTTTTAGAGTTTTTTAATTAAAATTTTTGGATGACTTTCTATAATAGTTATGGATTTGTAACATCATAAACTGAAAACTCCAAAATTTGTGATTTTCCTATTGATTCCAGAACTTTTAACCGAACTGCAGAAACTTCTTTGTCATCAAAGCGGTGAATAAACTTATTTCCAATGCAAGAACCTTCAAAAATCATGTGCCAACCACCTTTAGTTTTTCCTTCCAGAATAAACTTTCTAACGCGCTCTCCCTTTGAAATATCTTCCATTAATACTACTTGATTGATATTTTGTTTATTTGCAAATTTAATGCTTAACTGATATCCTTCGCCCGAAACCGATTTTACAGGAGAATCAAAACGGCGTTTTATTTCGTCCCCAAACTCTTTCAAACGTTTTACATCAGGTTCAGGTATAATGCCATCCGTGTTGGGTGTTACTCCTAAAATTAGGGTTGTATTATGACCCACAGAATTGTAGTACATTTTAACCAATTTATCTAGAGGATATATGATATCTTCCCTATTGGGCTCCCAAAACCAGTCATGACCTCCGTGCCCACGTAAAGGGGCATCACTCATAGCAGGCATATAGTAATTTCCATTAGGGTCTCCTGTTTTTAATAGCTGATAATTATTGGCTCTTATTTCCTTTTTAGCTGATTCACCCGCCCCTGTAGATAAATAGGGGAATGTGCCCCAACTGGGATACGGAACAGTTCCAGTCTCACTACCACCCCAGCGCATATCGGAACGCTGTAAATTATGATAGAACAAACTGTTAGGCTGGAGTTTATCAAAAATTGATAGCACGTCCGGACCTCCTTGTTCAGGGCTGTGTGCACCACCATCGAACCAGACAATAGCCCAATCCCCATAATTGGCAAAAATTTCTTCTACAACATTTTCTATCATAGTATTGTAATACTGTTGTCTATGCTCCGCAAATGTTCCCACTCCTTCTACTTTAAAATCATGAACACCATAGAAAGCATTCCATCTTGTTCCAATATAAACCCCCGGAAGAATTCCATACTTCTCGCAGGAGGCCTTAAAATCACGAAGGATATCCCCCTTGCCCTCTTGCCATTTTAAGGCTTTCATGCAATAAGGGGTTGCATTACTCTGATGAAAAAAAAACCCCGTCTCGTGACTAACTGTAAAAATCGCTGTTTTAAATCCTGCATCTTTTAGAGATTTGATCCATTGGTCCATATCGTAATTTTTTGGATCAAAAGTGTTGTAATCCTTTACAGGGGTTATTCTCACCTCTTTCTGCACATAGAATTCACCATCAAAAACATGCATATCCCAACAGACCAAAGCTGCTAGTTCGGCATTTTGCCATTGTAATTGTTCGGGGGTAGGAATGGGAACTTGATGTTGTGCTCCCATGTTCACAAAAAGTGTAAAAATTAAACTTAAAGTAAGTAAATATCTACTGTTCATACGATATTATTTAGTTCAGTACAGTGTTCCAATGTTTTAATTTGGCATATCCTTGATTTTAGTTAATTCAACAATAGCCAATTAATATCTTAACCTTAAAATAAATGTGATCCGTAAAATATTTTATTGGTTATCAAACAAAAGTTCCTTCATTTTACGATGAATATCAGTATTCTCCATAAAACCCATAAAATTTTCGGCTCCCGGTCCGAAGGCAAAAATTGGCACCATTACAGCGGTATGTCCATTGGTGCTGTAGGCGCCCTTCACTTTGCCGGTCTCCATATTACCACCAAGAATAGACAGTCCCCCTGTTTCATGATCAGCGGTAATTACAATGAGAGTTTCCCCATCCTTTGCTGCAAATTCAAGTACCTGCCCAATTGTTCTATCAAAATCCAACATTTCTTCGGCTATGTAGGAGGTGTGGTTATTATGGCCGCCCCAATCAATCTGGGAGCCTTCCACCATAAGGAAAAAACCGTCCTTGTCTTTTTTAAGTATATTGATGGCAGTTTTGGTAGCAAGGGGTAGAAGATTTCCACGCTCAGATACCCTCCCATTTTCTATTGGCGCTGTTAAACCTGCTAATTTACCTTTTTTAACTTTTGAAATATCGGCCATATTTTCAAGTACTTTATATCCCTTACCTTTTAGTTCATCAGCTATATTTCGGCCATCTTCTCTTTCGGTAAAATAGGTAAGTCCACCACCAATAAATACATCAATGTCGGTCTTTAAAAAATCGGCGGCGATAGCTTCGTTCATACTCCTGCTTTTTTGATGGGCAATAAAAGATGCTGGAGTGGCATGGGTAATGGATGAGGTAGAAACCATACCTGTAGCTAACCCTCGTTCTTCTGCCTTTTCCAGAATGGTAATCACTGGAATGGTATCCTTATCCACCCCTATAGCATAGTTGTATGTTTTAACACCCGCAGAAAGTGCTGTGGCACCTGCTGCTGAATCTGTGATGTAATTTGAAAAAGACTGTGTTTTTGAAAAACCAATATGTTTAAAATTCTCCAGAAAAAGATGTCCGTGATTGGCAGTAATGCCTGTAAAAACCTGGGCAACTCCCATGCCGTCACCGATCATAAGAATGATATTTTTTGGCTTATCGGATTTGAATTTTTGAGGATATATTTTAATGGTATATGGTTTATCCCCTAGGTATGTAGATTTGGATTCTGTTGTGGTCTTTTTTTGAATATTATTATTTTGACCAAACGATTGAAAACCAATTCCTAAGAACAATACTGCCAATGTAATTTTGCATTTAATAGTATTCATTTTAATGAAGTATTATGAATCTTGTCCGTTTTTTAATATTATATTTTATGATGGGAGTACCATGCCAAGCATTAAAATAGCTTTTTTGAAATAGTATTGCGGATGGGACATTCGGCATAATATCCCATGTCAAAAATCAATTCACTAACATAAGGTAATCAAGTTCATATTCATGAAACTGATCTTTATTATAATTAGGCAGGATAAAATCGTATTCCCTCCATTGATGCTTAATATCTTCTGGTTTCCAGGGAGAGTAGGATTTAACCACTATTTTGTTCTGATTAGGTTTAAATTTAAAAACCCTTAACCAACCGTCCCACCAATCGCCATTAAGAAGTTGATAGACCGTGTTTCCATGAATGCCTTTACTGGTCAATAATCCTTTATGCCCGTCCGAGCTCTTATGATGCCCACTCACTACCAAAAAGATATTGGCATGTTTCCTGATTAACTTTTGCCATAGCATTTCTCCACTATTGGATGGTGGACTTGGAGGAAGATAATCGGTGGTTTTATCACGCGTGTCATTTCCCAACATATAGGAGTGGGTAATAACAATGACTCTTTTATCTGAATTTTTAGCAATTACTTCATTGGCCCATTCTATCATAGTATCCGTAGGACCACATTCAAGACTTACAACCATAAATTCCATCCCACCACCACTAAAGAAATGATAACTATTGTCATAATTGTCTCCTGGTGAATATCCATCATCTTTCATTCTTCCGCCATACCACTTTTCCGATTTATATCGAGTATAGGGAAATGTACTATTGAAATTTACAGTATTTCTAGTAGAATCAAGGACCATATCGTGATTTCCAACAGCAAAGCAATATGGCACTACACCATCAAGAATACTCATCGCTTTGTTTGCGTTCTCCCATTGGTAGGGTTCATAATCCTCATTAACAATATCACCCATATGCAATACAAATTTGATATTATCTGGTTTTGAACGTTCTACCACCCAATTGGTCATGGCTGAAAAGATTTCCTTTCTACTAGTGCTGCGAAAGGTGGGGTCATCCTTGGCATACATTTGTGTATCAGGAAAAGCAACAATAGTAAACGACTTATCAATGTCATCGAGTTTACCGCCTTTTTTGGTTGCACTGCAAGTTGAAAATAATGCAAGTATTAGAATTAGGTACGAAGTTCTCATGAATATAATTTGATTTTTATACTTTTTTTTTCATATATAATTTACCGATGTTCTAGTTCATTTCCGCTTTCAAGAATCATTCATCAACCCAATAATTCAATTGGTGTACCTTTTTTGTAAAAAAAGGACCGTTGTAGATACCCCGGCCCTTTCAACTTAACTAACTTAACCAACTCAAATGACGTGTATTGTTTCCTAGTTATATCCGGGATTTTCCGGCGCTAAATTGGGATTATTGGATATTCTTGTAATACCAATAGGAAAATAATAATACGCTTCTTTAAAATTTCTTATTATTGGATCCACCGGTCCAATTGTAACTTTATATGATTTAGTATCCCAGTCAAAATCCAAACTGGACAATTTGTGCATCTCTTTTGAAAGTTCCTCTACCGCAATTCGCCATCTTCTGAGATCCCAAAATCGATGTTCTTCAAAAGCTAATTCTACCCTACGCTCTTGCCTAATTTTATTCCTGTCCAAATCTGTCAAAGATGCAATTCCAGCCCTAGCCCTCACCTGATTAATATATTCCAGAGCCTCATCCGTCTTACCAATTTCAAAGGCCGCTTCCGCTAAATTCAAAAGTATTTCACCATACCTATAAACTATAAAGTCCGTATGTGACTCGCCCTCAAGTGCTTGATCCTCTAATTCATTTATCATTTTTTTTACCGGGAAATGTGTTCCTGCTTTTGCGAAGGCTATTGATTGTCCATACCAGGGCAAACCATTATAATCGCCAATTAAAGTGGGTGCAATTATGTATTCTCCATTATAAAAAGTACCTCCGTGGGTACGTACCCTCGAATCCTTAAAAGGAGCCTCTGGAAATAAAATTGATGCAAAAAAACGCGGATCCTTATTTTCAAAAAGATTATCAAAATCTACTAAACCGCTTTGTAAATCTTCATAATTCAATTTACCACTACTACCATCTGAATACTCAAAACTTTCTATCGTTTCTAAATAAACCGAAGTGGCAGCCCCCCAATAATTTTCAAACCCGGCTGGATAATTATAAAAGTCATAAGAATGACCAACTTTATCCCTTCCATGATATACTTTTGCGAAAATAATCTCAGTATTTTGTTCATCCAAAAATAGATGCTGAAAATTCTGGGCTTTGTCCGGTTTACCATTATAAAGTGAAAAATTACCAGAATTAATTATTTCTTTCGAAGCGTCGTATGATTTCTGCCAGTACGAGGTAGCTTCCGATGAAGGAAAGCCTAACAAACCATCCAATTGTTGGTTACCAAAGGTAGCGATACTTGCCGCATATAACATTGCACGGGATTTTAAGGCCAAGGCCGTAAACTCGGTTACACGACCAAATTCATCAGAAACATTATGTAAACTAGTTGCTACAGCATCGCATTCTTGGGCGATAAAATCATAAACTTCCTTTTCACTATTACGACTCACAAAAAGTTCTTCCTCAGGATCGTTTACTGATTGTGCCTCCGTAATTATTGGAACACCTCCATATCTTTTAACCATTTCAAAAAATGCGTAGGCCCTTAAAAATCTTGCTTCTGCAAGTCTACGCTCACGTATATCTTCATCAATTGGCGATTGGCTAACGTTTTGAATAAATGTATTTATTCTTCTGATTTGATCATACGCCCAATATTCCCAAACACCTCCTGTTTCATTTAGACTTCCATCTATCCAAGAATCCGCTGCATTATGCACATAAGCCTCCGCTCCCATATAGGAGGGTTGGGTCATTCTTGAGGAATTTTCCGAATATCGAAATGGAGTGGACACATATAAATCAGCAAGATTTGCGTCTATCAACTGTAAGTCTTCCCAAACGGCTGCACTTGAAATTTTATCCAAGGGCTGTCTCTCAAAAATATCGGAACACCCTACTATTCCTAAAAAAATAAAAATTGTTACAAATAAAGTTGAATATTTCATAATTTTTGTCGTGAATTAATTTTTATAATGAAATGCTTAGTCCAAGTGAATATGACTTGTACAACGGATATGTCCAACTATTTCCAATTCCCTCAGGATCAAAATTAAATTTTCCCAATTTATCAAAAGTCAAAACATTGTATCCGGATATAGATAATCTTAGCTTATTCAAATTAATTTTATCCAAGACTTCTTTGGGCAAACTATAACCAATTGAAAAGTTTTTAAGCCTTACATACCCCGCCTTTTTCAACCAAAAATCAGAATTCCTACCGTGCATATAAGAATTTGTATTGGTCGAAAGAGGAAATTGTGCATTTGGGTTGTCAGGGGTCCATCGGTCATTGAACAAGAATTTATATGAATTCCAAACATAATTAAGGCTTGGGACCCTCATATTTGAACTAAAATTAATATTGAAATCAGATGCCCCTTGCCATAGCATACTGGCATCGAAACCTTTATACTCAAAACTGGTATTAATACCGAACATAATTTCTGGGGTACCTCCTTTACCAATTACTTCTTGATCCCGCCAATCTATTTTCTTATCTCCATTTACATCAACATATTTAATCATACCAGGCTGCAAGGTGGCATTATTGTTTAAGTCATAATCTATTTCACTATTATCAATTTCTTCTTGGGTTTGAAATAGTCCATCCGTTAGATAACCGAAGGTTCTATTTACCCAATTTCCTGTTCTTTTTTGCTGTCTTTCCTCATCTGGGTCGGTGAACTCCTGTTCTGTCCAATCTTCATATTTCGCCCTAGACCTTGAAATATTGGCACTAATAGAATATTTAAATTCATTATTGTAATTCTTATGATTCAAGACTAGTTCAAATCCCCTATTTGAAAGACTATTGATATTTTCTTGTGGTAAGCTTGCTCCAAATGTATTAGGTAATATTGAAGTTCTTCTACCTAAGACACCATCTCTCAAACGATAAAAATAATCGAATTCGAAACCTAATTTTCCATTCCAAAAATTACCTTCTATTGCAGCATTGTACGTATAAATATCTTCCCATGTTATTGCTGGGTTGGAAATGCCATTGTCACGGATGGTTTTAATTGCCGAATTACCAAAGGCATATTGAGAATTGAAACTATAGGTAGACAAATATTGATAACCACCTACACTATCATCACCATCATATCCAGTATGGCTGAAGGTGGCCTTGACTTTTAGGTTGTTGATAAATGAAAGCCTATCCTTGACAAAATTCTCTTCTGATATTCTCCAGCCCAATAACAGACTTGGAAATAATCCCCATCTATAATCCTTAGAAAACCTTGATGAGGCATCATATCTAATTGTTGATTCAAGGAGATATTTGGATTTATAAGAATAGTTTATTCTTCCCGCATAACTCATTCTACTATCTTCACCAGCACTGCCATTGGTACTCATATTCTCACTGGAACCCGCAAAATTTTGATCGATTCCTCCAGAAATAAACCCATCTTTATATGCAGTAAACCAATTGGATTTATTGTCTATGACTTCACTCACTATCAAACCTTTAATGTTATGATCCGAAAATGAATTTTCATATTCTAAAAATCCTTGCAACGTTAGCTGTCTGGACCTACTGTTGCTTTCTGTCAAACTATATATTCCACCAGTAGCCGCAACCGTATAATTATCGTTCAATCTGTCGTAATTATATGTTGAATATGGTTTTGTCCACTTTTTTCCATAAGTTTCATCCCCAACATAATTGCCCCTAACCTTAAATGATAAGCCCTCTACAAATGGAGTGTTGTATTTCAAAGTCAAGGCTGCAGTATTATATTTTCTGTCTGAATCATTATATCCCGATAAATCCCGATTGGTCTTTATTAATGGCTGATGAGAACTTCTTCCTACCCAGGGTGTTTTGGTCGGATCAGGGTAAGAAGCTGGAAATCTATTTGTAGTAGTTCCTAAAGTTTGAAAAATATCATGGCTTGAAAATGGAACATCATTATTATCAGTTATGCGCGATGCAAGATCTACTCCTACAGACAAATCTTTTGAAATATTCACATCCACATTTGACCTAAGATTATACCTTTTAAACTTTACACCACCGGCTTTATATATCCCATCCTGCTGCATATGCCCAACTGACAAGAAATATTTAACGTTATCCTTACCTCCTTGAACGTTCAAATTATGGTTTTGCATTGGGGACCATTTTTGAATTACTTCATCATACCATTTGGTGTTAGGGTAATCAGGATCGGTTCCATTCTTAAATAATTGAATTTCTTCATCACTATAAGTTATTGGTGCAGAACCGTTAAATTCAAAAACTTCATTCTGTATGATAGCATATTCCCATGAATCAACAAATTCCGGATAGACCGTTGGCGCCTGTACTGAATATGAAGTGTTAAAATTAATCGAAGGCGCCCCTTCCCTACCTCTGTGGGTAGTAATCAAAATAACACCGTTACCAGCTCGTGATCCGTATATGGCTGCCGCGGCATCCTTTAAAACAGAAAATGATTTAATCTCTTCTGGATCAATATTATTATAATTATCTTGTTCGATTCCATCCACTATTATGAGAGGATTGCCAAATCCACGTATGCTAACACTAGGGTTAGAACCAGGTTTACCTTCAGATTGTTTACTAATTATCCCCGGTAAGGTACCTGCCAAAGATTGTCCAATTGAAGCAACAGGAACACGAGTAAGTTCATCAGTGGATATTGTTGAAACCGAACCTGTTAAGTTTACTTTTTTCTGCGACCCATAACCTACCACAACCACCTCATCAAGGGAGGAGCTATCTTCTTGTAAATTAATATTAAGTGTAGTTTGTTCTTCAATTTCAACCTCTTTTGTCTTGTATCCTAAATATGATACTACAATTATCGACTCAGGGTCAATAATTTTTAAACTAAACTTACCGTCAAAATCAGTTTGAGTTCCATTTGTGGTTCCTTTTTCTATGATACTGGCGCCAGGTAAAGGAACACCTTCTTGATCAGTAACGGTACCGTTTATCTGAAATTGAAGTACTGGCCGCACTTCCTCTGGCTCTGTTCCTGTATCTTCTCTATGAGGCTTTATTCGTTTTGTTAGGTGAATTAACTTATCGGAGCTAGCTATTGCGTAATCAGTTTCTGTATTCCGAAAAATACGTTCCAATATTGTTGAAATCAGTTCCTTTTTTACTTTGAGGGTAATGGCACGTTCCAAATCAACGTTGTCCGTGATATACACAAATCTAAACTCTGTAGTGCTTTCGATTTTGTCTATAAATTGCGCTATGGTTACATTCTCCAGGTCAAGTGTAATTTTGGTTCGTTGTGAATACGAATTGGCCTGCATGGTAAACATGGCGACAAAAAAAATAAACAGGGTACTGATTTTCATCTTTAAGTCATATTTCAATAAGGAACAGAACCCTTCTGTTCTTGCACAAAGATTTTTCATACTTTTATAGTGTAAATTAGGTGGTTAATCATTTTTGATCGATCACAAATGTTAATCGGGAAATGTTAGCGCATTTTCCGATTTTTTTTCACATTACCTCCAACTATACTAAGGCGCCGACCCGCCGATCTTGATCCATTTAGTCAAGATTGGTTTTAATGAAAAGGCTAAGGCTAGTATACACTGGCAATGTTTTATTTAAAAGTGATCTAGGATATTCAATTATTTTACGGTTATGGCATAGGCATTAGGTTTTTAGGGTTGTATTTGGCTATATTTTTCTTTTTATTTAATGGTTATTGTACTTCCATTTATTTCATATTGTATCCCGTGATAAGTACTTAAATTCTCGAATATTCTATCTATAGTCACTGTGCCAAAACTGGCATTAAATCGTTGCCTTGACAATTCTTTATTATTATTGATGATGGTAACATTATAATGTCTTTCCAGTTTTTTGAGCATATTGTCAAAAAGCATATTTCTAAAAACAGATTCTCCCTTCATCCAAGAGGTATAAACCTCTGTTATTACAGCCTCTTTTGTGATCTCTTTGTACTTTCTATCAAAATTTGCCTTATACCCGGGTTCTAACATTGTAATGGTTCCGCTGGAATCTACATCAACTTGGGGGTACAGACCTACAGATCCCTCAATAAGAACAATTTCGGATATATCATCTTCAGGATAGGCATGTACATTGAATTTTGTTCCGAACACCTGAACGTTGAGGTTGTGTGTATGCACTATAAATGGATGTAGGGAATCCTTGGATACCTCTAAAAAGGCCTCACCATATACATATACCTGTCTGTCTATGCCTTTAATGAATTGAGTGGGGAACTTTATGGAGGATCCTGCATTTAAGTGTGCTTTGGTACCATCCGACAATTGAAGCTCAAATGTCTTACCATAAGGAACGGTAATTATATTGTAGATCAGCTCCTTGGAAATGTTTTTTGTTTTTTCGTAAATCAACTGCTTGTTCGTCCCCTTACCAATAACTTGTCCCCTTTTATTCACGACAGCGATGTCCTTGGTTTCTTCCAAGACCTTTATGGTGCCATCCTCCAATTCTAGAGTGATTGCATTCAAGGGGGTAGAATTCACCAAGCTTTCATCTACTTGCAAAAAAATATAGCCTATGACCCACAAGCCAATGAAGACTGCAGCAACAGACCCACCAATATTCCTTACTCGAATTCTTGCAGATGTCTTTATTTGTTTGTTGATGCCTGTCCACATAGTTTCTTTTATTTGGGTTTTATACAATTCATTCTCAAAATAAACCTCTTTGGTATTGGCCGCTAACCTTTGCTGAAATCTTTCAAGGGTAAGTTGTTCTTCTTTGGTTAAAGGACCTTTGATGGATTTTTCCATTAATATTCGGAACTCTTTTTCTTGCATAACTTAGAACTCTGTTTAAATAAGAACCGTACTAGTTCAAAAACTCACACATCATTTATGTTTTTAACTTTTATTTAACATATGATGTTGTGAAAAATCATTCTTGTTGTACCTTCCTGAAATGGGAAGTTGAATGAAAAAGTGAATCAATTATTGAATAAGGTAAAATAGTAGTAGCGTCAAATTGTGCCGTACCAATCGGATCGCTCTTGAGAGTTGATTTTCGACGGATCTTTTAGAAATACCAAGATATAAGGCTATTTCCTCATTGCTATATTGCTCCATTCGGCTCAACTCGAAAATCTGTCTGCAGCGAAGGGGAAGTACGTTCAAAGATTGTCTGATTCGTTGTTGTGTTTCTTCCAAATCATAATGTTTCGTTATTTCAGGTTCAGAAGCTGATTGTATGGATTCTATAACATTTAACTGAAGCCGATCAAATTTTTTATCCCTATAATATTTAAAACAGCCATTTTGTACAGCCCTAAAGATATAAGCTTCGAAATTTCGAATATCAGAAGAATCCCTTTGCTGCCATAATTTGATCCAAACCTCCTGAACAATATCTTGGGCAACATTTTCGTCAACAACAATTGATTTGGCATTGATAAACATCGGCTCCCAATACAATTCAAATAACTTACGGAACGCCTTTCTATTACCTTTCCCAAACTGGATTAAGAGCAATTTATTGGTTTCTGTTTTTTTGGACGACATAGGTAGCTTTGTTAAATTATGAAAGAATTGTTTTGAAAAATATTATTTATTTAATAAGCAACACATATAAATTACTTCATTTGTTGGAATCTTAACATTACGGTAAAATCCGAGGTTGGAAACAGAAAATTTATTGATTTAATTTTTATTGGAGATCAACGAATAGATATCTTATCTGGCATGCATTTCCTTTACTGTGTACAATGTGCTCATCACTATTACATATCTCCCAAGGGGTTAGTAAGATCTCCCAAAATGTCTAACAATATCTTACTTAGTTCTTTGTTGCTCCTTATTAGTTCTCCCATTAAACGAATCGTTTACAGCAGCTTCCAATGAATAGGATATCTACCTTCCCCGACGCCAAAA